>Ga0154683_138_pt21 | contig 11802 bp, 14 predicted proteins | sample Rifle2008BG13ft_FD_116112 | JGI IMG/M metagenome (GOLD analysis project Ga0154683, IMG submission 116112) | Planctomycetes bacterium RBG_13_46_10 | reverse complement strand
GTCGAGCATGCGGGTGAATGCGTCGGCGTTGCTGGCAATGTCGTAAATGTTCGTGGCGCAGTCCACCATCAGCACCTGCGCTTCGCGGCGCTGCACCGGATCGGGGTTATCCTTCTTCAGGGCATCGCAGGTGGAATAGAGCAGACCGATGTATCGGTCGGCGAAGGCGCGGGTCAACTCGTCAAGCTCCGCCGCCATGATAGGCTCGCCGGCGTCCGTTGCGCCGACCTGGCGAGGACTTTCCTTCGCTGGATTCCTCGCCAGCGCTGCGCACCCGCCGCAAACGAGCGAAGCGATGCAAACCCCCAGCAGTGCGGGCAAGAGCCTGCCCGCGAGGGGCGAGGCGAACTGGCATGACCGTAAATACAATCGCACTGCTTGCGCCATCTCGATCGTAATTGCAGTTTTCATCTTTTTCACCTTTCCCAAAGGCAGACCTAATTAACACAATGCCGGGGCTAGTCCTTGTCGCTGCCCTGCATTGCCTCGCCCGTCTTTTCAATATCCTTGCCGGCCCCCTTCCAGGTGTTGCAGCCGGTCAGACAAAACGCGGACGTTAGCAACGCCAGCAGCGTTACCACCATGACGATAATTCGCACTTTCACAAATTTCTTCTGTTCTTTCCCCCGTTTGTCAACGAACTGCTCGTTTGACAGCCGGAGACGCCCATCAGAGCCAACGTTAGTACAAAGGCAATTGCAAGTTTTCATTTCTTTTTCCTTTCTTAAAATAAAAATATATTTCACAACTAAGCCTTCAGTTTTCATTTAGTTTGACCACGCAACAGACCAGCCAGCCCGATAATGATCGCGACAATTCCGCCGATAAGCAGCCATATCGCCTTGTCGGTTGGTGAGCCGGTGAAAAATCGGGAAATGTCAGAACTGAATGACTCTGTCGCAGCAACACCAAAGACCACAAGAACTATACCACCGGCAAGAATTGCCAGTGAGATTAGTTTATTCATTGAATTCTCCTTCAAATTTTTATGTCTAACTCACGCAAGGTCACACGACTCTTCGTCCGCTAATGATTCTAACCAGGACGACCACGATGGCAATCACCAGAAGAGCGTGAATGAAACCGCCCATGGTGTAGGAAGTTATTAACCCCAAGAGCCACAATATGAGCAGAATTACAGCGATAGTATAAAGCATAGCAATTATCCTTTCATTTTTTTATATTCAACGCAAGCAGCCGAACCGCCTAACAGATACTGACACACCACCCATGATTTCGCTTTGTATGCCGACTCGAAACAGTTAATCAAAGCCTGAGCAGCTTAACTTTTCAACGGCTTTTTCTCTCATCGCGTTGTCTTTCCTTTTGCCTTCAATTCATCAAGATACCTTGCCGCAGCATCTTTACCGCCCAATCCGAAGGCAAGAGCCAAGGCAAGGCAAACACCGCCAAGGATAATATTGAAGGTGGCAGATACCAAAAGAGGTGCAATGCCAAGCTGTGCCAGTGAAATTGTCACTGCAAAAATTATAATCGCCCATCGGCATATACTGGCCAACAGCTCCGGTTTGGGTAATTTCGCGTTCCCCGCAGCTATCCGCACTATTCCTGACACAAAACTGGCCAGAAACATAGCTACTACCAGAACGAGCAAGGCTGCTATGACCTTCGGGACGTAAGAAAATAAGGCTGCCAGAATGTCAGAACCCTTAGGCAGCCCCAATGCATCGACTGCCATCACTAAAACCATAATAATAATCAGCCAATAAACTATGCTGCTTACCACTTCTCTGGCGGAAACTGTCAAATCGCCTTTTCTTAGAATTCCTGATATACCCGCCTTATCAGCCAGCGTATCGAAGCGTACTACTTTAAGCAACCAGTCAACTATCCGTCTGATTGCCTTGGCCACAATCCAGCCTACTATCAGAATTATTAACGCGCCCAGCAGGACAGGAATATAGGCCATTATTCTGGTCAACATTTGGCGGACCGGATCGACAATAAGATTTTCCCAATTTGATGCGGCTAACATTTCTAATACCTCCATGTTAAATTGTTAATTTCGAACACATGTCTTTTCACTTCTCTACTTCCCTGCCATTTTGAATACTCTTATAATATTTTCATTGGGCACCACCTCCTTTAGCTTTAAAGAGGTATGTTTTTTTGGGATTTCTCACTGGATGTTAATTTCACTGAATTTCCCCATTTTGGCTGCCTTATATTACGACATTTGCTTGAGAGAAGCAACTGTATAGACAGTTTTTTTGCCTAACATCCGAAATCAGCGGCTCAGGCGAGCTTAAGCGGCGTTCAATTGCAGCCGGTTCAATTTTTGTCGCTTCCCTCGACAAAGCTCGGGACAGGCGTATTTCGTATTGCGTTGTGCGTTACACATCGGTATTCCCGCAAGAGGGGTCAAGCACCATCGGCCTTCAAGACTCCTTTAAACAATTATGGCTCTTGCTCCAGTAACACTTCAAGTCCGCGTATGCCTTGCAGTTCAGCCGGAGATTGCTCCTGTATGTGAGATTGCCTACCAGGGCTATCAGCGGTTTGCGGTATCGCCAAAAGTTGCCCCAGACCCTGCGGGCAATGCGCGATATCGAATAGAAATCCCGGTCGCAGGAGGTCATTTCCTCGATGATGCCATCCAGAGACAAATGCTTATACTGAGCTACCGGGAAGGTCAGCGTGTAATATTTCCAGTCTTCCGGGAACGTATCGAGGCCGATGCGGCCCTGCGATGTCATCTGGTCCCACAGGCGAGTGCCGGGCAGCGGCGTCAAAAACAGCACGTTGAGATTGTCCACGCCGTACTGGCTTGCCGTCTCGGAGATATGTTTACCGATGCCCGGTTTATCTACGTCCAAACCGATGATAAAGGAGCCCACTACCAGAATTTTGTGCCGTTGTATGCGCCGTACGGATGCGCGGAAGTCCCTGCCTTTGAGAAGGTTGAATTTCTTGCCAACCTCCCGAAGCCCTTCCGGCGAGGGCGACTCAAAGCCGATGAAGACGCCTCTGCACCCGGCCTTTGCGGCCAGCGTCAGAAGCTCTTCGTCATCGGCGAAGTTAATGGTTGCCTGGGCAATCCATTCCTTTCGCAGCTTCGCCTTTGCCATAGCGCGGAACATGTCCTTGGCGCGGGCGATGTGTTCGGGGCGCGTGCCGATGAGGTTGTCGTCAACCACCAGAACGCGTTTCTCACGAATCGACTTGAATTCCCGCACGACATCGGCAATGGGACGCTGCCGGTACTTGGCCCCGTTGAACGTTGTCACGCTGCAGAAGCTGCAGTTCAAGGGACAGCCGCGTGTGGTCTGAATGGCTCCGAAGGCATATCCACCAGTCAGCAAATCATGGCAGGCCAGCGGGACATCGTTCATCTCGGCAAGACCTCCGTCATATCGGCGTTTCAGTCTGCCAAGCCGGGCGTCCTGCAGGACCTGCGGCCAGATGCCCTCGGCTTCCCCCGTGACGACCGAATCCGCGCGCTGCGTGACCTCGTTTAGACACATGGTTGCATGAATGCCGCCCATGACAACGGGTACGCCCAGAGACCGGAAGTGACCGGCCAATTCATAAGCGCGGTTCGCCTGCGAAGTGAAAGCGGTAATGCCGACCAGGTCCGGCCGAGGCATGGACTGATAGTCCGGCACGCCGAGGTTCTCGTCCACGATAACGATTTCCCACTCCGGCGGGGTCAGGCCGGCCAGAACCATAAGGCCCAGCGGTTTCCATACGCGGTAGCGGTTCCACCGGCTCTCTTTGACGTTGACGATGCTGACAAGCGGGTTTGAGGGATTGATTAGATATAGTCGCATTCCGTGCATTCACTCCTTGCTCACCTAACCACAGATTTCACAGATTAACACGGCCGCTGGGAAGAAACTCCAGGAACTCCGATCAGTGGAATCCGTTTAATCGGTGGTTAAATATCAACTTCCTTTCACTACTGCTTGACATTATTACGGACATTACCGTTTTCTGTTCACTATCCCCAGCCATTAATGGCTGTCCCTATTTTCCTGAATCTCCCGATTCCTTGTTGCGGCTTTTATTGTGCTCTTGTTCAGGCTCAGGAGGTAATACGCCTCCCAAACACGCATCCACTTCCAGGTCATAAGCGCAGGCAATCCGTGCGATGTGGATTCCGAATAAAGCTCGCAGCTCGCCAAGCGTGCTGAGGAGCTGAGCCTCATACGGCCAACCATAACCTGCGCTCGGGGATTGATTCTCATCCAGAAACTTGCGACAGACAGCCTGCATAGCTCGCATGGTTTCTCTCAGAAGAGAGCCCATAGAAAGAGCCTTGAGGTCGCGGGTAATTCGCTCACGTGTATCAACGACGGACTGCACGACGAAGGTGCCTATCTCTTTGTTATACGGATAGTGGAGGGCCCGCTGACCTGCAAGATACACCAATAGTCGCCGCGCCTTGTCCCGTTCATCGGCCGGCGGCTTCCAGCTGATTCCGCCGATAGGAGTTGAAATGCCTGTCAAACGGGTGGCCAGCTCCCGTCCCTTTAGCTTTATATTCTCACTCTTGCTCATATTCGATATCCTTCATTCAGCCTGACGTGATTCGTTACCGGCAAGGCTTCGATGCATACGGCCGACGCAATCGTTAAGTTATTCTATACTAATCCGGTTGGGACAGAAAGTACTGTCGAATTTTCGCCACGATTCGATGATCGGTCATCTTATCAACTGTTTCAATGCCGACTATACGTTCGCCGAGTTTGTTTTTCTCGAGACGATTTTTCAGCTCGCCCTTTGCCTCACCAGGACCAAATATCAGAATAGCTTCGGCATCACGAATACACGTGACGACCGCATCGTAGTAAATGTTGAGATGTCCTGTAAACTCTCTCTGGCGGCTGTCATCTGCCTCAAATTGATGTTGTTCATACTGGGTCTTAGTACGTTTACCATCCAAACGTCCGGGCTGTTTATCAACCTTTGATATTATCAGTTTTGTTTGCTCCTCGTTGTCTGAAATAATTACGATGACCGCCTTCCTATGGTCAATCCACAAACCTGCTTTTATTTTCATAGCTCTTTCCTTCGTCTATTAGGTCCACCTAATTGCTGATTATATGGTTTCCGTATATAAATTCTTTTGCTGTGCCGTGCACACCCTACCAATTTTTCCCAAATTCATCAAAGGTGTTAACCCCGCTTAGCGTGAAATATTATGAGCGAGATTGTGGGGAAAAGCAAGAAATTTTAGCACGCAGGTATGAACTATTAGCAGTTTATCTACGAAAGCACAGAGAACGACTATCAGATATGTCGTTATAGAATTCAACGGGGATATGGCTATAATTCACCCCGGAGTCCTGCTGAAATTTATAGTCTCTCTGCTGCAGAGCAAAAAATGAAAGAACACGAGTATCCTATTCTAACTCCTCTTCTATTTCCTCTTCCTCTTCATCTTCCTCTTCTTCCTCTTCTTCGTCTAATTCTTCGGATTCTTCCACTTGCTCTTGCGGTTCGCAATAGCAATCATTAGGTATTTCGCCGCAACCGGAGCAAACACCATCTTCTATCGGCTGACCACATGTATGACACGGCGTACATCCACATCTCTGGCACATCGTTCTTCCTCCAAAACAGTAATTTAATTCGGCGTCCGAAACTACACGCCGATGCGATATAAGTCAAGCACGAAAAACAAAAAAAATTTATTTCAATTTATTTATTTGCAAACAGTTTATGTTCGATTCCTATATAACTATTTTATGAGCCTTTCTGCGATTTTATGGCCCGCATTTAAAGTCGCAACCGCCCTGCACGCGTCGGCCATTTCCCGCCGCTGTTTATCATCCTTCATCAGAGCCTGCAGCTCTTCCCAAAGCCACTCGGCTCGGTCTTTGGCATCCGGCACATCGTCAACGATTATCGCAGCACCGGCTTCGACAAGTTTACCGGCGTTTAGGTACTGATGCCGGTCCCTGTGGTACGGATAAGGCATACAGATGCTCGGCACGCCCGCTGCGGCATATTCAGCCACGCTGACCGCACCGCTTCTGCCGATGACCAAATCCGCAGCAGCTAAAAGATTCTGCATCTCATCATAATAGCCGATGACCTTGTGTCCGGGTTTGGCGTTAGCATACTTCCGGCTGACCTTTTCAAAATTGGCCCGCCCTGACAAATGAACAATCTGCCAGTCATCGGCGAAATCATTTAGCTTTTCCAATAGCGAGCACACAGCGTCATTGATATTTTCCGAGCCGCTCGATGCACCGGTTATCAACAAGATATTCTTACTCTTATCAAGGCCCAATTGTTCGATAGCTTTTTCCGGCTGCGGTTGGGAAAAACTTTCTCGCAGGGGACAGCCGACAACGCTTATCTTGTCTTTGAATTTTGGTAAATAGCGAATCGTATCCTCGAACTGCACGAAAATCTCATCGGCCCATCGGGCTATGAGCCTGTTCGCCCGGCCCGGCACAATATCGACATTTATAAGTTTAACGGGTACTTTCAATTTATGCGCGGCTTTGCAGGCCGGTGCCGCCACGAAACCCCCGATACCAATGACTGTCGGATTGTCACTTGTAGAAATTATTTTTTTTGCGATTCGATAACTTTGTAAAAATGTGGTGCAAAAATCCAGCAATGCGCGTGGCCGAAAGATCAGACCTTTTGCAGGAAGCGGAGTATATTCAAACCCGGCTTGCCGAAGGATTTGTGCATCGATACTGCGGGTGCTGCAGAAAAAATGTATTTTCGCCGCCGGCTCAAGTTTACGTATTTGTTCAGCCACCGCGATAGCGGGATATATATGACCGCCTGTCCCTCCGCCGGCAAAGAAAAAACAACTACCGCTCATTGTTTAAGCATCCTGCTTTTTTACATCTCAAACTGACTCAAATATGATAACAACAGAAATTACCACCAATACGGCAAACATTTGTTTCACATTTATAACGCCGAGTGAAATTAACAACTTTTCAGACTACATCAGAGCCGGAGAATCATGGTCTCTTTGAGGAACGGATTGTTTCGCGATATTTAACAGCACGCCGACCGCAGCAGAGGAAAGCAGCATGCTCGTCCCGCCAGCGCTTACAAACGGCAGCGGTATGCCTTTCGTCGGCAGCACAACTGTCACCACTCCGATATTCAGCACCGCCTGCAGAGCGATTGTAAAAACAATACCGCCGGCCAAAAACTGGCCGAAACGGTCACGACAACGCATCACCACCAGGATACCTAATAAAACAAAGAAAATAAATATCCCAATGACAACCGCATTTCCAGCAAAGCCAAGCTCTTCACCAATAATAGCAAAGATAAAATCAGTCGTATCTTCCGGCAGATGTCCATACTTACATATTCCGCTGCCAAGCCCTTTACCCCACAATCCGCCCGAACCAAGTGCGATTAGCGATTGGTTTGCCTGGTAAGCTATCGAATCAGCCCACTGCTCAGGGCTAAAATATGCAGTAATACGATTCATTCGGGTGGGAGAACAGATAAGCGCAACAAAAAAGCCAATAATACCAAACGGCAAAGGTGTTAAAATGTGCCACCATTTCGCTCTCGCAACTATTAACATCAAAAATGACAACAGTGCGACAAACGCTGCCGTACCAAAATCTTCTATAACTATTAGTCCAACCATTACGGCAACGACAGCACAGACGGGGACGAATCTTTTCCAATATAACTTTATTTCATCACCGAACTTATCGCAAACAGCAGCCAGAAAAAAAACAGCCGCCCATTTTGCCAGTTCAGAGGGCTGAAAACTTACAACTATGGGTCCTATCGGTATCCGCAGCCATCGACGGGCATGATGAACCTCCGTGCCCAAGCTCGGGATTAAAACAATTATAAGTAATGCCAGACTAAGGACTAACAAGTAACTTGTTAACGACTTTAACCAGCCGTCAGCCAGGCTGAACCTGCGATAATCCAGATGCGAGACGATATACATAACTAAGCAAGCCACAGGAAAAAATAAAATCTGCCGCAGACCGGACAAGTCATAGAATCTATAAAAGTCAAACTCCATGCCGATGTTCGCGCTGGCTGAAAACACAAAAACCGTGCCGATAGCCATTAGAAAAACCACAATTATCGCAATATAATCATCCAGAGATTTATATTTTTGCTCTGCAAACATCGCTATTCAGTAAATTTAGAAAACATACATTTCCTGAAAGGCCAAAAACAGCCAGTCTTAATCTATTTTTCGGCTGATATGAGCTTAAAGCAGCAAAAATTATTTCACAGTTCGGCCGGGTCTTTTTCCGGTTAACAGCTTAAGATATACATAAAGGAGTGTAAACTGCTTGCCTGAATTGTGCCGATGAATTAAAATATGAAAAGGTCGAAACTGATAATATCTAAATAAAAACAGGAAGATAGCCATGACTAAGCAAATAGATAACAGAAAGCCGAGGGCAATTTGTAGTTTTTGCGGGCGCTCGGGAAGTCAGGCCGACACGCTCATAGAAGGCCCGAATCGCGTCTTTATCTGTCCTGAATGCGTTGAGTTATGCCATAATATTATCCACCAAAACCGCAAACAAACCGCACGCTTGGCTACGAGTCTCAGAGAAATGCCTACTCCCAAGCAAATAAAGGAGTATCTGGATGAATACGTTATCGGACAGGAACATGCTAAAAAATATCTTTCTGTTGCCGTCCATAACCATTACAAACGGCTCCTGCATAGCGACACAGCCGGCAGCGATGTAGAGATAGACAAATCCAATGTGCTGTTAATCGGGCCGACAGGCAGCGGCAAAACACTGCTGGCTCGTACGCTGGCCCGCAAACTGGAAGTGCCGTTTGCAATATGCGATGCCACCACCGTTACCGAGGCCGGCTACGTCGGCGAAGACGTGGAGAACTTCCTGCTTCGACTGCTGCAGAACGCCGATTATGACATGGAAGCTGCACAGCGGGGAATTGTTTATATTGACGAAATCGACAAGAAAAGCAAAACAACTGAAAACGTCTCAATTACCCGCGACGTGTCCGGCGAAGGCGTACAGCAGGCACTTTTGAAAATGCTGGAAGGAACCATCGCCAATATTCCGCCACAGGGCGGAAGAAAACATCCTGAACAATCCTACTTACAGATGGACACCTCACAGATACTTTTTATATGCGGCGGAACCTTTACAGGTCTGGAAAATATAATCAAAAAACGCCTCGGCAGAAAAATGATCGGCTTCGACTCGGAGCTGTCCGGTCGGGTTGATGCAAAAACCGAATATAGCAACATTCTGGAGCAGATCATACCGGAAGATATCATCGAGTACGGAATGATTCCCGAAATGGTGGGCAGACTCCCGGTGATTGCCACGCTTTCCGCGCTCGATGAAGCTGCACTTATAGACATATTGACCAAACCGAAAAACGCTTTGGCTAAGCAGTATCAACGGTTTTTCGATATGGAAGGTGCCGAGCTTGAATTTACGGAAGGCGCTTTACATGCGCTGGCACGAAAGGCCATCAAGCGGGATATCGGTGCAAGAGCGCTGCGAGCGATTGCCGAGGAGCTGATGGTGGATTTGATGTATCAACTGCCGGAAGAGCCGAAGCCTGCTAAATACGTGATTACTCGCGACATTGTCGAAGGAAAAGCACAGCTATATACGGCAAAACAGACAATAAAAAAAGAGTCTGCGTAAGAAATGCTATCTAAGTAATACTTTTATCCGCCTTCGGCGGATTAATTAGTCAACCCTATATTAATACACTACTTTAATCTTCAATTATCACGCGAGAATGAATAGGCACTAATAAGTTATAGACCATTATCGCGTCGCCGTTGTGCAAACGAATACATCCTCTGGACTGGGCAGCACCAATTGTCTCCGGCTCTTTTGTACCGTGTATGCCGAAGCCGGTCCGGTCTTTAGCCGGGCCCTCCATACCTTCTAGCTCAATCCATCTCGAGCCTAATGGATAATCCGGGTCGGCAGGCTTATATACTCGCTGGGTATCCGGGTCCGTCCAAATCGGCTTTTCCATTTTTCCGTCTTTTTTAACTCGCCATTGTCCTGTTGGTGTCTCTTTGCCTGGCTTGCCCAAGCCTATCGGAAGACTTCGTACAAAAGTATTCTGAAGATACATATCCATCGTGAAGGTCGAACGTGACACTTTTACGTTGAAAGGGCCGTTGATTACCTTTATAACCTGGCCAGCCTGCAGAGCCTGCGGGTTCCGGATATTATTAATCTGCGCCAGAATCTCATACGGCACCTTATGCTTATCACCTATTATTCTTAGCTGATCGCCCCGCCTGACCTGATAACTGGTGCAAAGCTTGTCATTGGGAAACAGATTTTTATTGAAAAGCCAGCGTTCCGAAAGGTTTGAAAGCTGCTCTTTAATAAAAGCACGCTGCTTTACATCCCGGCATATTAACAGCGCATCATTCAGCCTGTCCCTCGCTTCTATAATCGCCGCCGGCTGACTGTTGACCAGCACCATTGCCTGTGCCACAAGGTCGGCGACATTAGGGTCAATCTGTGATGCAGGACTTGTTACATTAGGCTCAGGTTCGGCTTCCGCTGCAAGCGTCACGATGGATGGCGGCGCCTTGGCCTCCAAACCGGGCCCGGGCAAAGTCTCAGCCGTTACTTCCTCTTTTCCGGAAAATGGATTCAGGCCGAATATTATAGAAATTATCGCAACAACAATAAGCAAAGCTAAAACAATATAGATTCCATTTATGTTCAGGCTCAATCGTCTGCCCGGCCAGGGAAAAGTAAAACGCGCCATCTTAATCTCCTTTTTTGTGGCTGTTAAAATACAATATTTCTTCGTCAGTAACCAGACAATATACCGGCTCATCACACTCCGTTACCGGTATCGAATCCATCACCTGCTCCTGGAAGGCAAAACCGCATCGAAAGGCCTGAAGCTGTTTATTGCTAAAGAGTCTGTCGTAATAAGAGCCGCCTCTGCCGAGCCGGTGACCTTTTCTGTCAAATCCCAGCGCCGGTGCAACTATAAGGTCGATTTCCTCAAACGGGACAGGCACACCTGTCACCGGATTTCGCAGACCTGAAACTTCCGTGGAAAAACCCGTCTCCAATGAGTTGATTTGCACGGGTATCATGTGCCTTTGCTGCCACGAAATTTTAGGCACTGCAACAGTTTTGCCGAGCTGCCAGGCATGCAGTATAGCCTCGGCAGTATCTACTTCATGAGGAAGTGACAAATACATCATAACCGTTGATGCATCCTGAAATTCCTTCATCGAGACCAGATTCTGACAGGCTTTGCGGCTCTTTTCGGCTCGCAGCTCTTCACTCATTTCGAGAAGGTTATTTTGTATCTGGCGCCTTAACTGTTTTTTATCCATTCAAATATCTCCGTTGGCGGAATCATCCTTAACTGAATGGCCACTTTTTATCAAGGTTTGCAGTTTTTGTAAATAATGCCTGATATTTTTTTCATAGCCGCTCTCTTTCGGCTCATAATACTTTTTCTTCATTGCCTCCGGAAGATACTCCTGCGGCACAAAACCATCCTTAAAATTGTGCGGGTACTTGTAATCAGCCCCGAAACCGGCCTTTTTGGCAGCCTGATAGTGGCTATCTTTCAAATGTTTCGGCACCGGCTTAATCGGCTGGTGTTTAACATCATCCATTGCGTTCCATATTGCCGAGGCCGCAGCGTTCGATTTCGGCGCACAAGCCACATACAGCGCCGCTTGTGCCAGGGCCAGTTGAGCTTCGGGCAGGCCGACAAATTCCGAAATTTGCACAGCCGCTGCAGCAAGCACCGTCGCCATTGGGTCGGCATTCCCGACATCCTCAGCCGCACAAACCGCAATCCGCCGGGCAATAAAACGTG
>Ga0154683_112_pt18 | contig 11830 bp, 12 predicted proteins | sample Rifle2008BG13ft_FD_116112 | JGI IMG/M metagenome (GOLD analysis project Ga0154683, IMG submission 116112) | Planctomycetes bacterium RBG_13_46_10 | reverse complement strand
CCAAATGATACATCATCCCGAATCGGCTGCGAAGCGGCGCACTTAGCAGGCCTGCTCGTGTGGTTGCGCCAACAAGAGTAAAACGCTTCAGCGGGAAATTTATCGTTTTTGCGTGCAGGCCGCTATCGACGGTAAAATCAACCCGGAACTCTTCCATTGCCGGATAAATAAACTCCTCGACTGTTGTGCTCAGCCGATGAATTTCATCAATAAAGAGTATATCGCCGGTATTAATATTGCTCAAAAGGCCCATCACGTCACCGGCTTTAACCAAGGCGGGTCCGGATGAGCACCGTATTCTTGTCCCCATCTCGTTTGCAACAACGTGAGCCAGCGTAGTTTTGCCCAGTCCCGGCGGGCCGTAAAACAAAATGTGCTCTAAAGGCTCTGTTCTCTGCTTGGCCGCTTCTATGGCAATAGCAAGTTTCTCTTTTGTTTTGCACTGGCCCACACATTCATCAAGGTGCCTGGGTCGAAGTGAGATATTAAAAATCTCTTCCTGCTGGCTTAATGCCTGACTGCTTATGGTTCTGCCTATCGTCATAATAGAATGGTGGGGCAAGCCCCGCCCTACAAATTACTATGTTGTTATACTTCTACTCCCTGTTTTAATCTATATACAAGTGGCACGAGTACTTCAGCCGTTCTTATACTTGGGTGCCGTTCACAGGCTATCTGTATCAGCTCCATCGCCTCGTTTCGTTTTTCGCCCCATGCAATGAGAACCTCCAGCGCCTCAATCTGGAAGGGCTTAAATTTTGTTTCGGCTCTTTCAGATTCCGTCCCCGCTGCGAAGGCTTTTAGCTTGCCCTTTAACTCCGCTATAATCTGGCGAGCCATCTTTTGTCCAACGCCGTCGAGCGACTGCAAAGTTTTGTCATCATCATTTTCTATCGCCGCCGCTATGGTGGCTATGGGAATACTCAGCAGCCGCAGGGCTTTTCTTATACCTATTCCCTTGACGCTGGTAAATTTCGTGAAAAAGTCTCTCTCATGCGCGCTTAAAAAACCCACCATTCTCGGTATAAGATTGCCGCCGCCTGGCGCACCCTCATAATACTCCAAAATGCACAGCGAGATATTCGAGCCTATTTTATCCGCCATTGCGCTGACGCAATAGCCCGGCAGCATCACCTCATAACCGACCGGGCCGACCTGCACAAGGGCGCTGTCGGTATTAAGCACAAGCAATTTACCTTCTATTTTAGCTATCATACTTTTCGTTTAAACTGCTGCAACAATCCTTAATGAATTTGCGCAGCAAAGCGCTGCCGCTATGGCATCCGCCACGTCAGGCGGCTCAGGAAGTTGCGGCAAGACTAAAAGTGTTTGAATAGTCCTTTGCACCTGTTCTTTCGATGCCCTGCCGTTGCCGGTCAGTGATTTTTTTATACGGGTGGCATTGAAGCTTTTGACCTCAACGCCGGCCTGTGCGCATCGCTGTAATATCACGCCTCTGGCATGTCCCATCAATATAGCAGTCCTCGGATGTGTATAATGCGAGTATAACTGCTCCACAGCAACAACTTCAGGCCCGAACCTCTCTAAAAGGCAGTCCATATCCTCGGCTATCTGGTTTAGTTTCGCTTCTATAGACGAACCTCCGGACGTTCTGAAAACACCAGCCTCAATGAGTTTTTCCGAGTTTTGCTCCGTCTCCAGAAAAGCGTATCCGCAGACTTGTAGTCCCGGGTCTATGCCGAGGATTCTCATTTTAAGGCCTAGCCTTTCCATCTCCACTGCGTTCCGTCAGGTTTATCTTCCAAAACTATGCCGATATCCTCCAGGCGCCCGCGAAGATTATCCGCTTTTGTAAAATTCCTGTCTTTGCGGGCTTCGTTGCGCTGCTCTATCACGATGTCAACGAGCTTTCCTATAGATTCGTTATCGGCATGTTCAAGCTGCGGATATTCGTCTTGTACTATACCCAAAACATCTCCGCCCAGTCGGCTGAATAAAATTTCCACCGCATTGAGGGTTTCCATTGTTGTTTTATTATCTTCGAGCAGCTTGTTTGCCAGTCGAACCAAGTCGAACAGCACCGCCAGCGCGATAGATGTATTCAAATCGTCATTCATCGCTGCTTCGAATTTTTCTCTCAAATGCTTAAGCTGCTCTCCAGTCTTAGGAGCAAGCTCGCCTCGTTCGGCCTGAGCCATTCTCTTTCGGACGGCTTGAACTGTTTCGGTTATTCTATTATAGCCGCTCTGCGCCCCGAACAGTGCCGCATCGGAGAAATCCAGCGGGCTTCTGTAATGACTGTTCAAAACCAGCTGTCTTATCGCCAGCGGCTCATAGTATCTTGTCAATCTTTCGTGGGTGCCGGAAAAGGCTTGTTTTAAATTAATGAAGTTATTAAGGCTCCGGCTCATTTTTTGCCCATCGACAGTTACCATATTATTATGAACCCAATATCGAACAAACTGCACGCCGTTTGCAGCCTCCGATTGGGCTATCTCGCATTCGTGATGCGGAAACTTGTTGTCCAGTCCTCCGCCATGTATATCTATGGTCTTGCCCAGATACTTCATAGCCATCACAGAACATTCCAGATGCCAGCCCGGAAAACCCATACCCCACGGGCTGGGCCACTGCATGATATGATTCGGCTCGGCTTTCTTCCAAAGAGCAAAATCGACGGGATTTCTTTTGTCCTGCGAGACCTCCACGCGAACACCGGCCAACATTTCCTCGGTATTTCTGCTGGAAAGCTTGCCGTAATCCCTGAACTTGGACACATCGAAGTAAACGGAGCCGTTTGCCTCGTAAGCGAAACCTTTTTCCAAAAGCGTCTTTACCATCTCTATCTGCTCGACAATATGGCCTGTTGCTCGCGGGCTGATATCCGGCCTGACGCAGTTGAGCCTGTCCATGTCCCGGAAGTAATTGCGGGTATAGTACTCTGCTATAGCCATTGGGTGTTTATGCTCTCTTGCAGCGGCCACCATCATCCGGTCCTGGCCCTCCTGGGCATCGCCGAGCAAATGGCCCACATCGGTTATGTTTTGGACATAGGTGACATCATATCCGATGTACCGAAGATACCGAATCAGGACATCAAAGCTTACATAGCTCTTCGCGTGTCCCAAATGTGTCTCCCCATATACGGTTGGCCCACAGACGTATATGCCGACCTTGCCTTTCTTCAACGGCTTAAATTCCTCTTTTCTCCGTGTAAGACTGTTGTAAAGACTTAATCCCATAAATACCTTCTTAAATCCGAAATCCGAAGCACGAAATACGAAACAATCTCGAAATTCAAATGCTCAAATATTCGAAGCTGATTTATTTAGGTCATTTTAATTTTTGTAATTCAAATTTGTTTCGAATTTCGGATTTCGTGCTTCGTGCTTTTATAATGTTCTTCTCTTCTTTTTTCTCAGAAGCGCTATTGCAGTAGCTGCAATTGCCTGTCCTGCTCCTATGTCGCCGAGCATATCATTTGTTTTGGCCTTTACGTTCACCGAGGTAAAATCAATTCCTAAAAGCCCCGCGATACAGCGTTTAATTTGTCCCTTGACCGGCTCAAGCCTCGGCTGCTCTGCATATATTATTAAATCAATATTAACCACCTGCCATTTTTTCTCTTCGAGCCGCTCTTTAACTATCATAACAAGCTTTTTGCTGTCTGCATCCTTCCATTGCGGGTCAGTATCAGGAAACAATGTCCCGATATCGCCCATTCCGCTTGCCCCGAGCAGTGCATCAATCACAGCGTGCAGGCACACGTCGCCGTCGCTGTGACCGGCCAGGCCCGCCGGGAAAGGCACATAAACCCCGCCGAGCATCAGCTTCCTGCCTTCGACTAACCTGTGTATATCGGTGCCGATACCGCTTCGATATTCGGCCTCCGGCTCTTCAATCACAATTTTCCCTTTGTGCTGGGGACATCCGTCCCGACAATCTTAACAGCTTCCGCCAGAGCTTGGCCGAGCGCCTTGAAAATCGCCTCGGCAATATGATGGCTGTTTATACCATAAGGCACATTTATATGCAGATTAAATTTGCCGGTATTGCTGAGGCTGCGCAGAAATTCCTGCAGGCACTGGACATCGAAATCGCCGATTTTGTCCGTTCGATACTCGACATTATACACGCAATTCGGCCGGCCCGACAAATCCACCGATACATTCGCCAGGGCGTCCTCCATCGGCACAGAGCTATGGCCGTAACGGGCAATCCCCTTTTTACTGCCGATGGCCTTGTTCAAACACTCGCCGAGACATATTGCAATATCCTCAACCGTATGGTGAGCATCGACCTGTAAATCGCCTTTGGCTTTCACTACCAAATCGAGCTTGCCGTGCTTGCCTAAATGGCTGAGCATGTGGTCTAAAAAACCGATGCCCGTATCGATTTCATATTTACCAGTACCATCCAGATTAAGCTCGCAGCTAATATCGGTTTCTTTCGTTTGTCTTTGAATTTTAGCACTTCTATCAGCCATAAAATAATCCCTATGTCGTGTCATTGCGAGCAAAGCGAAGCAACCTATCCCGACAAAATTTCTTTCAAAGCAGTCAGTAGCTTCCGGTTTTGCTCTTTTGTTCCAACCGAAATCCTCAGTTTATCATCGACTCCGGGCAGGTTAAAGTACCTTATATAAATATTACGCTGCACTAATTTATCATAAATCTCGCCTGCCCTGCTATTTTTACTTTTTGCCAGCACAAAATTCGCGAAACTATTTGCGACCTCGAAATCCATCGCTCGAAGCTGTTCTATCAATTCTTTGCGGTCTGCCTTTACTTTTTCGATATTTTCCTTGAAATACTGCTGGTCTTTTATTGCTGCGGTTGCCACAGCTATTGCCACAGCATCGACATTGTAGGAATCTTTGACCTTCATCAAACCTTCAATCAATGCCGGCTGGGCGATGGCATATCCAAACCGTATCCCGGCAAGTGAATAGCCCTTGCTCATTGACCGCAGTATTATCACATTATCGAAATTCCTGACCAGCGATGCGCAATTCACCTCTGCAAAATCCACGTAAGCCTCATCTATCAATAAGACTCCTGTTAATTCATCAGCTAATGATGCCAATTCCTTAACATCTATAAAAGAGCCGGTGGGTGCATTCGGGTTGCAAACAATGGTCAAGGCCGCACCGGTCGTAGAAAGTTTGGCCGGCAGGTTAAATTCGCCGTCGAAAGGAATCTCGATGGCCTTGCAGTTTTGAAGATTGGCTAAAACGGGAAAAAGCGAATATGTGGGAACAGGATACGCAACAGGGTGATTTTCATCGCAAAACGCCCGAATGGCCATGCTCAATAGCTCATCTCCGCCATTGCAGCACATAATATTTTCCGGGCCGACGCCGTTAATCTCCGCCGCCGCCCGCCGAAAAACGTTGCCCTGCGGGTCCGGGTATCGGCGAAGCTGCTCCGGTGTGATTTCTGCCAGCACTTTCATCACGGCCGGTGAAGGCGGATATGGATTTTCGTTGGTATTGAGCTTTATCACCTCACCAACCAAACTCGGCTGAAAGCCCGGCTCATAACCTTTTGCCTTTTCAATATTTTCCCGAAAATAGCCCATTACTATCTCGTGTTGCGTATTGCGTACAACTTATATTTAGCCCCGCAATTTATTGCGGGGTTTTCGACCGCAGATTATACGCACATTCACCCGGAAATGAAAGAGAAGATTTTGCAATTATTCACAATGTCATTCCCGCGTAGGCGGGAATCCATAATCCCGTCATTGCGAGGCCGTTAGGCCGACCTGTAGTGAGCTTGTCGAACTAAGCAATCTCTCTATCAGGCATAAAATGCTATATGAGAAAAACCCGAAGCACTAAATCCGAAACTCGAAACAATATCGAATTTTGAAAATTCAAATGAACAAAACAATATATTTTTAAGATTTGAACATTCAAATTTTAGATTTGTTTCGTGCTTCGTGCTTAGTATTTAGGATTTATGAGAAGTTCCTGCCTAAAGTAACCGCACAAAAGACGAGTATAAAGTGAGTTCTATTTTTGACCTGCTTGAAGAAGATTTTGGAATTGTCCTAAAAGTAGAGGATATTTACTTTGCAATCTAGCCCAAAGGTAACCAAGCTGTTCCTGATTCAATTCTGATAATAGGTTCATCCATTTTTGTTTCATCTCTATCAGTTTAATACGTTTGTAACTATTTGTTAGACCACCTGCAAGAAGTGAAATGCCGCCGATAATCAAGGCTGAAAGCAAATCACCATTGAACGCTTCATACCCAGACCAAGCCAAACCTCCTGTCTTAGCGATCATTTCTCCCTTGTCTAGTTTGATACCAAGGTCATAAAGATAGTTTATGTCTTTCTTTAGCTCTACAGCTACACAATCTATGAATTGATCACCATCAAAACTTTGATTACCTATGGTTATTTGACTGGGAAATGGTTGAGACGCTAATGCGTCATGTGCATCTGTATATTTTGCTGCGCAAGAATCACAGATAGTCTGGTCAGTCTGTACAAACCCACCACATTTGCAGCATATTCTTGGCATATAAAGTAATCCAAAAATCTAATTCAAATATTGATGGGAAAGGGAACAGCTAAATCTTGATCAAATAAGAATTTTATAATTATGTATCAGATGTCTTATTAACTAGATCTTTCATACGCTATTATTTTCCCATCAAGAAACCTTATCTGACCATTGGAATCACTTGATCCATAGACCCATATTTCAGCAGCACCGGCTCGCCAAATCCGATGCGGTTGTCCCAACTTCCCTATAACTTCTGTCTCACTCATTCCAGTGGTTATGTTATCCCACTTCTTGGAAATTTTTTCCTTCTCCTTCTTCTGTTCCTCGGTGTAATTAGACAGCAAAATCCAGATAATGATAATGATAGGTACTATAGGTATTCCTAATAATTCCATTTGTCTAATTACCTTATTAGAAAATCAAGTAACAAACGGCAGAGCATAATATCTCACTTCCAGTTCAACAAAAAGGACACCGCAACAGGTATATCGGCAATGCGCAAGCCATTCAATAGTAGTTCGCACAAAAAATTTATGCTGGAATATCCATACCCCGTAGCTAATTAAGTACAGCTATTATGTAACTGCAAAGCAAATAAAATCAAATTAGGGCCTTGTCTTCTTTGCCTAAATAGTGTATAATAATCATATGAGCAAAGAGGAGAGGAACAATCGAAGACGTGTAGGCCTCAGAGCAAAAGCTACGGCTGGCGGTTCATATCAGTATTCCCAGTGTTTGAAAAATAAGGCTTAGGTTATGCCTAATGGTCAAGAAAGAGCAAATATAAACAAAGGGTCGTCTGTTTATGACCAGACCGAAAAAATTTTTAGCGATTTAGTTGATCAACTAAAGGATAGAGAGTTTAAAACTTTGTTGGATAAATTCAATTCGGAATTTGTTGCTGCTAAACCTACTACAGAGCTAACCGATGATGATATAGAAGATATTGAACAAGCAAAGAAAGCAGATCGGCTTCAAAGAAAATGCGAATACGCAAGAAATTTGTCCAAAGCTATTATAAAAAGAATGAGCGGCAGTACCGACTCCAAACTTTTCATAACAGCCAAAAAGATTTTAGACTTACTTGATGAAATCGAAGCAGGCGATGAAAGCAAATGGAGGCAGTTGGATACAGCCACCTACGTTTTGGTACAACTTTGCCGTGGTGTAGATAAAAAGCAAGCAGAAACAGGGCAAAAGGCTTGTTGCCTACTTAAAAAGATAATAGGTTGGATCTTCAAAAAAACTTCGCATTTTATTTGTGCTATTGTTGTAGCTGTTATTGCAACTATTATTGCTGCGATAATAGTTGATATTCTTGCTGACTTCGGCTGGATCGAGCGAATCAAAGATTTCTTTACAAAATAAACAGAATGGTGGAGCAAGCCCCAATCTACAATCCTAATCATAGAAATAAAGAGTAGGGTGGGCACAGCCCACCATTTCTTTCTTTTTTATTGGTGTGCATTGCACACCCTACCTGACGGCCTCGCAATGACACAGGATTGTACGCGTCGTCTTTCCGACCGGAGTCCCAACAACGTTGGGACGAAGCGGAGGAATCTGCTCAAAATGGATTCCTCGACTTCGCTCGGAATGACGGGTAATGGATTCCCGCTGGAGTTTATCCCGCACTGCGATGCGGGGCGGTAATGACAGGCGGCAGGGTGTGATGAAATTGCGCCAACCAAGCTGCGAAGGATGAAAACCCCAACCTACAATCCTAATCATAGAAGTGATGAGTAGGGTGGGCACAGCCCACCATTTCTTTCTTTTTTATTGGTGTGCATTGCACACCCTACCTGACGGCCTCGCAATGACGGGTTGTGAACCTGCCGTGAAACGGCAGGCTAAATATTTATAATCTGTGAAAATCCGTGTAATCCGTGGTTAATTATTTTTCCAATGCTGTTAAATCTTCGTATGTTTCACGTTTGCGGATGACGGAGAAGTTGCTGCCATCGACGAGAACCTCGGCAGCCCGGCCGCGGGCGTTGTAGTTGCTGCTCATACTAAAGCCATAAGCGCCGGCGGTAAAGATAGAGATTAAATCGCCGCGTTTGACCGGCGGAAAGGCCCTGTCCTGTGCGAAGAAATCCGCACCCTCGCAAATCGGTCCAACCACGTCAACGACTTCGGTGCCGGTCAACTTCAAATCTCTTTCCCGCTGATGCGGGGTAAGTTTCTCACTCACATTGGCAGGCCAGATGAAATGAAACGCACCGTAAAGCGGCGGACGAATCAAATCGTTCATCCCGGCATCAACTATGACAAATTTCTTCTCGCCGCCTTTTTTCAGATACAGAACCCGCGTTAATAGAATCGCTGCGTTGGCTGCGATGCTCGCACCCGGCTCGAGAATAAGCCGAAGATTCTTACCTTTTAATAACGGCACGATTGCTGCGGCGTAATCCGCAGCCGTCGGCGCTGTGCCGGTTACGTAGTCGGCTCCGTAGCCGCCGCCAACATCGAGGGCTTCGATGGTGAAACCATCGGAGCGCAGCCGTTCAATCAAAGCTAAAACTTTTTTTATCGCCTCGATATAAGGCTCAACGGTGTGTCCGGCAGAGCCTAAATGTATATGAATAGCACAAAGCTGCACCGGATTATTTTTGCCATAGTCGTGGAAAAATTTCTCTGCTCTTTCAATATCAACGCCGAATTTTGATTCTTTTTTTCCCGTGGTTGTATATTTGTGGGTCTTCGGGTCAACATCGGGATTAACGCGCAGAGCAGCATTAGGATTTGCGATTTGTGATTTGCGATTTGCGATTTTTACAAGTTGTATTAAATTTTCCAACTCGGCTTCCGACTCGATATTGAAGTAAGCGATGCCGGCTTTTAACGCCTGGATGATTTCGTTGTCTGTTTTACCAACGCCGGCGTAAACAACTTTCGCCGGGTCGCCTCCGGCCTGCATTACGCGATACAGCTCGCCGCCGCTGACGACATCGAAGCCGCAGCCGGTCTGTGCCATGAACTTCAGGATGTTTATATTGCCGCACGCCTTGACGGAGTAGCAAACCAGAGTATCAAGCTCGCGGTAGGCCTGCTGACTCTTCTGCAGATGTTCTATAAAGGTGGCTTTGCTATAAATATAAACCGGCGTTCCCACTTTGGCGGCTATCTTTTCCACTGCCACATCTTCGGCGAAAAGACTGCCATTTTTATATTGAAAATAATCCATAAGTCTTTTCCTTTTAAGAATATATGGAATACAGCCTTAAGGCTGACATTGTGTATAATAGTATAGATAATTGATAGCGAATTGCAAGAAAATGATTTGCAATAGCAGACTATGCTGTTGCAAGTTTGTTGTGGGGGCGGCTAATTCGAATTTCCGGATATAAAAAAACGGAAGATTTCGTTTTAATTAAATCTTCCGTTTTTTGCATGGCTTGCTCTGTTGTCGATGTCATAACAAAGTTGAAACATCTGACGAGCTTAATCACCAGAAAACCAAAATCCTTTTTCAGATTACAGGCAAGCTCGTGACTTAATCGTTACTTCATCTTTTCTTCTTTGCTGCTTTTTTCTTTGTTGCTTTTTTCTTTGCTTTTTTCTTAGCCATCATTTTACCCTTTCAGTTGTATGAATCCTTTACTGTTTGATTCAACATATCAATACTAAATTCGTTATTAAAAAACTTGTCAATAAAATTATATTCAAGTTAATAAATATTCTTATATTTTTTATCGTCATAATATTCTAAAATACTTAACAAAATTTTTCTCAATTGTGTTTGTACTGTTGTTGATATTGCTGATAAGTTCTTGAAGGAAACATTAATAAAAGAGAACGTATTTGGTGCCGGCGAGAAGATGTCACTATATCGCATTAACGTTAATATGTTTTATCTATTCGTCGATTCGCGGATTTTGCTGTTGTTGACAGGCGTGAATATATGTCACTATGTATGCATGCAAAATAGCAAGGCCTTTTAGAAAGAATCAAATGGCAGGAAAATTTGTTTGCGTGGTCGGTTTTATCTGATGTTGGATGCCGATTAAAAATATTTTTAATATTTTAAATATTTTTTCAATAATACACAGGTAATCTGTTAATTGTTTATGGAAAAAAGGAAGATAGCTCTATTCGGCGGCACATTCGATCCGGTTCATCTCGGCCATACGCATGTCGCAGACGAGGCGGCGAAGCACATCGGCGCAGAAAAGATTGTCTTCATTCCGGCGAAGCGCTCTCCGCTGAAAGGCTTCAGGCCCGCTGCAAGTGATGATGACAGATTTGCTATGATAGCTCTTGCAATTGCCGGGAAAAATAATTTCGAGCTAAGTGATTACGAGCTGAGAAGACCGCAGCCCAGTTATACCTTGCAAACCGTAAAGCAGTTCCAGGCCGACTACGGCAGGCAAACCGAAATCTGCTGGCTTATAGGTGCAGATAGCATCGATGATTTGCCACACTGGTACAAAATCATCGAGCTAATCGACGAGTGTAATCTGGCCACGATGTATCGGGCCGGCTTTGCGCCGCCGGACTTTTCCATGTTTAAGGAAATCTGGGGCGCTAAGCGGGTCGAGAAGCTTCAGCAAAATGTGATTGAAACCTCCCTGATTGACGTGAGCAGCACGGAGATACGAAATAAATTGGCTGCCGGGGGCGATATAACCAGCATGCTGCACCCAGCCGTGGCAGACTATATTTATGAACACGGCCTTTACCAGACATAGGCCAAACCATAATACCGTCACCATTGCGAATTGTTGTCCGACTTCAGCAGCGTTATTTCGCTTGCGGACATTAGCATATCCTCGGAAGCTCGCGGCCGTATGGCATCTGTATGATTCTTCTTCCGCCGATTTTGGTTATAAGCTCCACCGTGGGCACATTCCGAGTCTGCACAATCTCACCGATTAGCTTTGCATCTTTTCCAAGCGGATGTTTTTTACAGATATTCAGGCAATCATCAGCTGATTCAGGTGAAACAACCGCGACGAATTTGCCTTCGTTGGCGATATTGAGCACATCGAAGCCCAGCATATCTGCCGCCGCCTGCACCGCTGGGTTGATTGGGATGTCAACCTCGCGAATTTCAATGCTCATGGAGCTATCCCGCGAGATTTCATTAAGCGTCGCGGCCAATCCGCCGCGAGTCGGGTCGCGCATGAATTTTACGCCGTTTGTATTTTCAAGCAATTTACAGGTCAAATCGGCGAGGCCGGCACAATCGCTTTTTAGAGAAGATTGAAATTTAATATCTTCCCGCTGCGAAATAATAGTCATCCCGTGGTCGCCGATGGTGCCGTTGATGATAATCTTATCGCCGACTGTAATATTCTTTACTCCCAGGTCAACGTTCGGCAATCTCACGCCGAGACCGGCTGTATTGAT
>Ga0154683_127_pt3 | contig 12132 bp, 8 predicted proteins | sample Rifle2008BG13ft_FD_116112 | JGI IMG/M metagenome (GOLD analysis project Ga0154683, IMG submission 116112) | Planctomycetes bacterium RBG_13_46_10 | reverse complement strand
ATGTCAAATAACAAGCTCAAATCAGGATTTCAGAGCAGGTTACCAAAAACACAAATCCGCCTCAAAGTTTATCAGAACCAATCATGTTCCTGCAACATACCAGGAGCTTTTAAAAACCACCGGTCTTAAGAATATCCCGGAACTAATGACAATATCAGAGCCGGAAAAAGCTGCCAATTCCGAGTCCATTGTTTTGCCGGTAAAAGACCGCAATATTCCATTTGCTGACGTGGCACTTCAAGACAGTGATACAATTATCGTTGAGCCTCTTGAACCGGAAATCTTTACTGTTACGGGATTGGTTAATAGACCCGGCAACTTCCCTTATCCGGCCAATGTTAGATACAACCTAATGCAGGCATTAGCATTTGCTGAGGGGCTTGACCGGGTGGCTGAACCCCGCTATGCGACCGTTTATCGCCAAAAATCCGACGGCACAATTGTTGACATCACTTTTCAAATCGTCAAAAAATCCAAACTGACAAATGCCATTAACACCGCAATAAAACCAGGGGACATTATTGATGTAGGACACACGGATCAGACACGTCAAAATGTTTTATTTGACAGAATATTCCGATTTACCTTCGGTGCCTTTATTCCCTTAATCCGTTAAAAATATATTGAAAGCAGACCGCCATGGTAGAGAAAAGAACAAATAGTGACATGATAGACTGTCGAGAGCGTTTCGGACCGGACCAAGAACATATTTCGAATTTTGCTCTCCAACCAGATAAACCAGCAGTAAATAAAAGTCTCACTAAAATTATATGGCGGCGCCGCTGGTTTGTGCTCCTCTGCATAATTTCGGCGCTGTCAGCGGCTTTTATTTATCTCCTGCAGGCTACGCCCATTTATAACAGCACCTCAAGAATATACGTCGAGCAAACCGGTCCCAAGATTATCAACGAGATGGAAGAGGAATTTATGACTCGCTCCGTTAATTACCTCTACACTCAGGCTGAACTGCTCAAATCCACCCCCATTCTGGCTGCCGTTCTTGGAACTCCGGAGATAAGTCAATTAAAAACTTTTGTAAAAGTAAATAACAAAAGTGATTATTTAAAAAAGAAATTGAAGGTCAGTGTAGGTAAAACAGATGATATCATTAACGTATCGTTTGATTCACCTTTTCCTGCGGAAGCGGCAAAACTGGTTAATGCAGTAGTGGACCGCTATATAAATTATCATACGACCCACAAGCGCAATACCGCAACAGAAGTCCTGAAGATACTTCAAAGCGAAAAGACCGAACGAAGCGAACAACTTTCCGAAAAATTCAATACATTGATGGAATTCAAGAAACAGCACCTGTCTCTTGAGTTTGAAGATAGAAAAAGCAATATCATACTACAACGGCTTGAAAGGCTATCTACCGCCTTAACCGAAGCAAAACTTGCAACTATCCAGGCCAGGTCAAAGTATGAATCCATAAATGAAATGGTGAATGATCCATCCAAGCTTCAACAGTTTGTAGAAGCACAGCAGGTTAAAAATGCAGGCATCGCCGTCAGAAATGAAAGAGATTTACTTATATCCAAACTCGAGCTATTACAGCATCGCCGTGACGACCGTTTACGCCAGCTTACTCCCAATCATCCTTCAGTTAAAGCATTAGACATCGAAATCATCAATGCGGAAAAACAGCTTACCGACCTAAATACTGCATTCGGCCAGGCCCACCTTGTTTTGGCACAACAAGAATATACTGTCGCTCAACAAAACGAATCTCTAATAACTCAACAGTTTGAAGATCAGCATAAGCAAGCAGCAGAGCTCAATGAAAAACTTACTCAGTATACCTTACTACAGTCCGAATGGGAACAGACAAAAAAGCTATATGACACCCTCAATGACCGGATAAAAGAGCTGGATATCACGGAAAATGCGGGCGCACTTAACATCAACATTCTCGAAATTGCTCATCCTGCAACCAAACCTTACAAACCCGAAAAGGCTAAAATTATAGGCTCCGTATTGGTCCTCGGCTTTATGATTGGAGTCGTATTAGTGCTTATGCGCGATTGGACAGACCAAAGTTTTTATTCGATGGAGGAGATTTCGGCTATTATGGGTGCTCCGGTTCTCGGTATGATTCCATCGATTTATAGAAGACAAAATATTACAGCCTTAGGTCAGACAGCCTATCTGGATTCCAACTCAACTGAAGCTGAAGCATATCGCAATATATGCACAGCGGTTTTCTTCGGTACACCTAAAGACAATACAAAGACAGTTCTTATTACTTCACCTTCGCAAGGGGACGGCAAAACAACACTGGCAAGTAACCTTGCCATAGCTACAGCTCAGGCGGGACAACGAACCCTTATCCTGGATGCTGATTTTAGAAAACCTATGCAACATAAAATCCTTGGTATTAATCGCTATGATAAGGGCATCAGCACCATACTTGCGGGCAAAACTAAGCTGGAAGAAACAGTTTATACTACGAAAATCAAGGGATTAGAAGTTCTGCCGTGTGGACCAAAGGTTTCCAATCCGTCTAAGCTGCTCAATAGTGAGGCATTCGCTGAGATTCTTCAAAAACTATCGGAACAATATGACCGCATTATCGTTGATTCGCCACAAATTGGTCGTATCCGCGATGCTCAGATTCTTGCTACTCTCTGCAGTATAACCCTTCTGGTACTCAGGGCGGAGAACTCCACCAGAAAGGTCAGCCAACAGGTTCGAGACAGGCTTTTAAGTATTGGTGTAAATATTTTCGGAATCATTATTAATAATGATTCCAAAAGAAACAGCTATTACGGCTATTATAACGCCTGCGGATGGAACGGCTATCATGATTATGACAACCGCAAAAAGAAGCAAACTAATACCAAGGAACATAGTGCTGTTGTGGAAAGCCTGAGTTGAGATGTCTTGTTTCGTTAATCGTCTTACGGTTGACAGTCGTAAGATCCGGGCAAAGACTTATCCTGCCGAAGTCTGAAACCTAATACCCTTCTAAGGTAATAACCTTGTATCAAGCTAATACAATTAAAGACCGTAATGTAAAACTCTCATCCCGGCACAGGTTCACCAAGCCGGAGCAGGATGAGATTCTTTGCATATCAACCGGCCAGCCATCATTGCCACACCGGCTTAGCTCCAGGATTTTCCAGCCAAAGTTTCGGCGGGCACTGGTGGTATTTGTGGACCAGTGCTTCTACAGTATTACCGGCTTTTTAACCAGCATACTGATTGCTCACACTTGCAGTAAATCAGAATACGGGCTTTATGTGTTAGGCTTTACGCTTCTCGTGATTGCTATGGATATCCAGGTAAGCCTCTCCGGCATACCATTTACTGTCTTAGGTCCCAAACTCAAACATAGAGAGCGTCAGCTCTATCTTGGCAGCACGCTTATTCAGCACCTGGCAGTCTCAATACTCACCGCCGCTGGATTTGCTATTGCAGCATTGGTACTGGCTGTAACCAACCAAATGCATGGTTTTTCCAATATATTACTTACACTTGCAGTTGCATCTGTATTCGTACTGCTTCGCGATTTTATACGGTGTGTATTGCTCTCACAATTTCGTGTCTGGTCCAGCCTATTAATGGGCCTGATTTCCAACATCGCAACGATTGGGCTGATGTTCTGGATTTATCTCAGTGATAAATTAACTGTTCCTATCGGGTATCTCATTATGGCCGCCTGCTCAGGGCTTACCGCGTTAACAATCTTGTTGAAAGAGAAAAGACAGATAGACTTCACCATACAAATGCTTCGTGAGCATATAAAAATTAATTGGACGTTTGGGAAATGGCTGGCCGCTCGGTCATTAGTCGATTTTACAGCTCTCCGGCTTTACCCATGGGCTTTGATGCTATTCAAAAATAGCGAAGATGTGGCTGCCTATGGCGTTTGTGTTATTTTAGCAGGTATCATAAATCCATTGTTACTGGGATTAAATAGATTTCTTATACCACAAGCTGCCTATACAGCATGTAATAAAGCATCCGGAGTTCACCATGAAATCTATCACTGGATGACTCTGATTGTAATTCCTTTGCTTATATTTTTATTATTAACGGTTTTATTTGGTGAGCAGGCAATAGTTGCTATATATGGAAATAAATTTGCAGGCATAGGGTATATTTTCAGTATTTATCTTTTATCACATATTATTGCCGCTCAATGTATTCTAATATGCGCAGGAACAAATGCATTAAAAAGGCCGGACATATCCTTTAGAGCCGAAATTGCAGGGCTTATTGCAACAATTACATTGGGACTATTTTTTACCTATAAATGGGGTACATTGGGGGCAGTTATTGGAGTATGTGTTTCAAGATTCGTAGCATTTGTATATCAGTTTATAAAATTTAAATCTTTAGAAATTTGCTGTAATAAAGCGATTTTAGAGGTCGCATAAATTGAAATATGTATTTGTGATTTAAGAGCTACGATTTCTATCCGACTTCAGGTAATTTTCAATCGACATTTGTCAATCGTAAACCAAAACTATAAATCCTCAGTTTTAAGTCTTTGCTGTATAAACACAGCCATTCTTTTATTTCCTTCACAGGCTTTGCTATTGGCTGAAGGTTCAAGAAATGTTTTCTATGTTTCACCACAAGGTAGTGACGCCTGGTCGGGGACATTACAGGCTCCGAACGACAAAGGTACCGATGGTCCACTCAAAACTCCTGAAGGAGCACGTGACGTCATCAGAACATTAAAACAAACCGGGCAAATATCTAACAGCGGTGTCACCGTATTTATTCGTGGTGGTATCTACCCCATGGAAAAAATCTTTCGCCTGACCAGTGACGATAGTGGCATACAAGGTAAGCCGATTGTTTATCAGGCATACAATAATGAAGAAGTGCGCCTTATAGGCGGCAAAGAAATCACAGGATTTGAAAGGATTGAAGACCCGGCAATACTCAGTCGAATAAATAAAAAATATCAACACATGATACTTCAGACAAATCTGCGGACCCAAGGCATTAGTGAATTTGGAGAGCTGAAACCGAGAGGTTTTGGACGGCCTACGTATCCTGCCGGTCTTGAGCTTTTCTATGATTACCTACCGATGCAATTGGCGCGCTGGCCAAATCAAGGCTGGGTAAAAATTGAATCAGTGCCGGATGATAAAGATGGTGGTGAATTTAAATATGAAGGCTACCGCCCAAAACGCTGGGTAAAAGCAGATGATATTTGGCTGCATGGCTACTGGACATGGGACTGGGCCGATTCTTATGTAAAGGTAAAATCAATAGATACCCATGCCGGAAAGATTGCCACCCAGGAGCCGCACGGAGTATATGGATATACAGCAGGAAAACGGTATTATGCCTTTAATATCCTCGAAGAGCTTGATGAGCCTGGCGAATGGTACCTCGACCGCAATAGCGGAACCTTGTATTTCTGGCCAATAGAAAAACTCGATGACGGAAAAATATTCGTCTCGATTTTGCAAGAGCCGATTATATCAATAACAGGAGCCTCCAATATAATCTTACGCGGGCTAACTGTTGAGTTTGGCCGAGGCATAGCTGTTGAAATAATAGGGGGAAGTCACAACACCATTGAAAGCTGTAAGCTGCGAAACGTTGGTAATGTAGCAGTTGATATCAGGGGAGGGATCAAGAATGGCGTTATTGGCTGCGAAATTTACTACTCCGGAGATGGGGGCATCCGCCTTTCCGGCGGAGACCGAAAAACGCTCACTCCCGCAAATAATTATGCCTGCAACAACCATATCCATAGCTACAGCCGATGGGTAAGAACCTGCACGCCGGCTATTAATGTTGAAGGTGTAGGTAATAAAGCAGCCCATAATTTAATCCATGACGGCCCACAAACCGCAATCCTATTCAATGGCAATGAGCACCTCTTTGAGTTTAATGAAATTTATAATGTTTGCAATGAGACCGGTGACGTCGGAGCAATTTATACCGGACGCGACTGGACAGCACGCGGGACAATTATTCGCTACAATTACCTGCGTGACATTAATTCACCGATGACCGGCGGTGCAATGGCAGTTTATCTGGATGACCTTGCAAGCGGTATAACCGTCTTTGGTAATATCTTCTGCAAAACGAACCATGCGGTCGTTGTCGGAGGCGGCCGAGATAATATTGTAAAGAACAATATTTTCATAGATTGTGACCCCGCTGTATTCATGGATGCTCGCGGCATCGCCCTGGCAAACCAATATATTGCCAAACCAGAGCAATGGGACATGTACAAAAAATTGGAAGACGTAAATTTCGACGAGCCTCCTTACGGCCAGCGTTATCCCGAGTTAGCAAGGATTCTGGAGGATGAACCGACTGAGCCAAAAAGAAATGTTATCAGCAACAACATTTTTTCCGGAGGCAGAGGGCTGGAACTTACTAACGACGTTGACCGGAATGTTATTACCTTTGAGAACAATATTATAGAAGATAACCCCGGTTTTATAAATCGTGCCTCTTTGGACTTTCGGCTTAAAAATGATTCGGTTGCCTACAAGCTCGGCTTTGAAAAAATCCCCATGGAAAAAATCGGCCTAATATCCTGCTTGCACCAAGAATATGCAGGTGCCAACTAAATCTCGGATGGGTATGAGCCTCATACGTAATTACCAAATAGAAAATAATCTACAAAGCTCCGACAAGAAATTTTGGGCTGCAATAATCATATTTGTATTTTTTCTTGTGCTGCGAAGGTCGGCTGCATATTTCGGCATCCCTCCTCTGTATGGAGGCGAGATTACTATAATTCTCTTTGCAGTGCTGTTTCTAAGGAGCGATAAACTGATAGAATTTTGTAACAATCCTTATGGCTTAGCCTCCCTGATTTTTGCTGCTTTACCGCTTCCATACATCATTTTTCATTATCGTTACTCGGGAACTGAATCCATCATGTATTCATCCGCAGCTTACTATGCAGTTTTTATATACTTCGGGTACACTATAATATCCACAACCGAAAAACAAAAAATATTTATAGATGTTCTGTACTATGCCATACTGCTCAGTAATATACACTTCCTCGTTTCCAGTATAATACCATTAACAGAAATGCCTCCATTTATTAATGGTGTTTCCTTATTCGGGCACACCGATTCCTGTTATATTTACTTCGGGGTTGGTATCGCCTATGCGTTAATATTTTCTCATAAAATAGGATTAATTAAGACAACCGCCCTGCTCATCTCTTCAATAATCGGCCACATTGTAAGCACCGAACGTGGTTCGCAGCTTGGTATTCTGGGCGTACTGCTGACTTTAGTCATATTTAAAGAAATATGGTTCAGGTACAACAAATTTTCTCTTTCATTGATAACACTCTTTTCCGGATTAATTCTTGTTACCGGGATTATAATAGCGCCAAAAAACGCATCCGTACAAAAGGTAACACTTCAGCTTGATCTTATGGCTTCTATCTTTAGTCGCTCACCACACGTAATAAGAGCCGGCACAAAAGAACACAGACTGCAAATGTGGAAGGAGATTATAGAAAATACGCTGGAAAAAAATCCCGTCATTGGCCAGGGAGTAAAAAGTCAGTTAATAGATGTGTCCTTCAAAAACCCCCATAATAGTTTTGTAACGATATACGGCAGGTTCGGCATACCGGGATTAGTGTTATCGATAATCATTTATTTTGCGATGCCTGTGCGCAACATGATTATTCTAAAACACTCTGCAGATCCCAGGTTACAACAAATTATGCTGCTATATTTATGTTTCGTGCCGGCCTTCATGGGGGCAGTTTTGTTCGGTCCTACTCTGGAATCGCCATTCAGCGCATTAGCATGTAATTTCATCTATGGCGCATCTCTTCGATGCTTTGACATTGCGCTATATGAATCACAAGCCCCGGCGGTCGTATGCTGCCATCAAATGGCAGGACAAATCCCAAATTGTCGGTGGTTCTATCAAAGCGCACAGAGGTAGTCTCCTTTCAAGTGAAAAAAGTGTTCTTTAGAAACCTTTATAATCGATGATAGCAAATTCAAAGTGCTTCCTCTTCAAGTGAGTACCTTTTGGGATGCGCGATAATCTTACAAAACTATCAGGGGAGAACAAGTGCTAGTCAGTGCTGGCGAGAATGGATGGATTCGATCCACCTGATCTCCAGCTCAATAGGCAGAGAAATCAAGAAAAATAGTAAAAACGAGGAAGGGTGATCGGGTGCTTAGAATTGATTGTAAGAAAGGCAATCGCTATAATAAGAGCTGAAGGGCCCCAGTTAATTCCGAAATACATCGCTCATCGGATTTCGGATAGGTATTATGATTGGCGGCTTGGAATTTCAACGTGTGGTTCTGTGGAATCGGCTGAACTGGGCATTAGGAATCCAATGTGTCGATGGTACAGCCCCACGGACTATCGAAGCTTCAGAAAAGTCATGCGACACTTTAAGATCCGAGATAACAGGGATGTTTTTCTTGACTACGGGGCAGGAAAGGGCAGAGTGCTCATTATGGCTGCTGCTTACCCATTTCGGAGAATCATTGGGATCGAGATAGCCCCGCAACTAGTCGTTATAGCTAAGCAAAACATACAACGGGCGAGGAGAAAGCTCTCGTGTAACGATATCTGGGTGTTAACAGCAGACGCTGCTTCGTATGCTGTTTCGCCGGAGGTGACATTCGTATACGGCTATCACTCTTTTGTTGGCGAGACTCTTTCAAAAGTGTTGCGTAATATCCGACACTCACTAATCGAGGCTCCGCGGGAGCTTACAATTATCTGGAAGAATATCGGCCCCTTTGAAGAACATGTCAAACACTGTGATTGGCTCGTGAAATACGGCGAATTCCCTTGCTATGCTGGCCACAAGTATGGAGTATATAAAAACAAGTAATCATACACCGGAGAAGGCAGTTGAATTCATTTTACATGCTTGAAGGATTACATTAGAGATTTCCTGGGATGCTTTGCTATCTGTGATAGCCCTTGAGCAGGCATTGTCAGTCACATCGAAATATTTCATGCGGTCATAAGATTTGCCGCTGTCAAATAAATGATGTTTTGTGGGGCAAGCATTACCAAATCGACTGTAAGATAAAGACCAGTTATAAAGAATCAATAATAAATTAGCAAAATTTGTGGTATAGCTCTTTGGTAATTGAAGATGTCCCAATAACTTAAATTGTTAATTTAATTATGTAATTAGAAATGAAGATGAATAATAAGAAATAATTAAATGAAAGCATGAATGTGAAGCATAAGAAACTTTTACTATCCAGTTTGATATTGATTTGGTTGATTTTGACCAGAGCGGTATGTTTGGGAGCGATTGACTACTATATTGATGGAACAAATGGTGACGATGCAAATCCTGTAACTATAGATGAGCCTTTCACCACTTTGGAAATGGCACGCACAGCCATTCTCAATCTAAAAACCAGCACCGGACTTCCCGAAGGTGGAGTGACAGTTTACCCTCGAGGCGGAATATATGAGAGAACCGCTACCTTTGAACCGGACAGTAGAGATTCAGAAACTGTGGGTAAACCTATTGTATATTGTGCTTATCCTGGCGAGTGCGAAAAATGAAGATTGTGATATTTGATTATGCGCATCTTAATGGTACATAATAAATATGGGGCACTGAGCGGCGAGGATGTTGTTGTTTCCAACATCGTTAAGCTTCTTCGCGAACAAGGGCATGAGGTGTATTGTTTTTTTCGAAGCAGTGAAGAGATACTCGGCTCATTTCGGCTGAAAGCCAAGGCCTTTTTTAGTGGTATTTATAGCTTTACTTCGAAGAAAGCTATTCGTCGCATATTAGCTGAGCAGAAACCAGATGTCGTTCATGTCCACAATCTTTACCCGCTGATTTCACCATCTATATTGAGTGAATGCAGTCATTCCGGTCTGCCGGTGGTCATGACGGCGCATAATTATCGACTTATTTGCCCGAACGGCCTATTTATGACAGGCGGCAAAACTTGTGAAAAATGCTCAGGAGGACGGGAATACTGGTGCGTGCTTCGCAACTGTGTAAAAAGCCTGTTCAAGAATGTAGGCTATGCCCTGCGAAACTATGTTGCCAGAAGGAAAAGGTTCTATATTGATAACGTGACAATATATGCAGCTCTGACACAATTCCAACGGCAGCGACTGATTCAGGAAGGTTATCCAGGTGACAGGATATGTGTTCTTCCCAATATGGCTGGTGTCAGTGAAATGAATGTATCTGCAGAATTAGGTAATTATGTTAGTTACATAGGGCGAGTCAGTCCGGAAAAGGGCATCTCGACCTTTATAGAGGCAGCACGATTGTGTTGTAATATTCAGTTCAAGATAGCGGGTTTGAATGTTCGTATGCCGGATGTATCAAGAGAAGCTTTAAGTAACCTCGAGTTTTGCGGACATTTGAAAGCAAATCAGTTAGATGAATTTTATCGCAATTCTCGTATTGTCATTTTGCCCAGCATTTGTTATGAGACATTTGGTCTAACTTTGGCTGAGGCAGCGTTGTGGGGCAAACCGGTAATATGTTCTCGAATCGGCGGATTACCAGAAATAGTGGAAGATGGTGTTACAGGATTATTGTTTCAGCCGGGCAACGCCCATGATTTGCAGGCGAAGGTGAGTTACCTGTGGGAAAGACCGGAACTTTGCGAAAAAATGGGCCAGGCCGGCAGGGAAAAGGCGCTATGTGAATATTCCGCCCAAAAATATTACAAAAGCTTGATGGCCACTTATGAAAAAGCCCTGCAATTAGCCCAGGCAAATTACAGACAAAATGTAGCTTAATCAACACATTTGGAGCAATATTAAAAATGGAAAACAAGAAGGTAATGATACTAAATTTACCAAGCACACCAGGAATAGACCTAAATAGGGACAATGCAGGGGGATATGGTGTCGGCCGATTAGTTAAAAGAAAAGATTATGGTCATTCCTCAGATGTAGTTTTTCCTGTATTCATGCCCTACCTTGCCACCAGAATAAGAAAAGAGGGTTATGACTTGTCAATATTAGATGCGCAAGTGATGAAACTAAACGTAGAAGAGGTTATCAGGAAAATAAAGAATACGCAACCTGCTTTCATTACCTCGATGATTTGCCTGCCATCGATGTACGGAGACATTCATTTATTAAATAAGATAAAAGAAAATTTCCCCAATATTTTCCTTATCGGTATGGGCGTAATTACAAGGTTCTTAGGCGAGGAAATCTTGACTAAAAGCAAGGTAGATTTTTTAGTAGATGGAGAATACCCCTTCTACTGTGAGCCTATAATAAAGTTAATCCGAGCCATTCAGGAAAAATCTACACAACCTGAAAAAGAAATTCCCGGACTGAGTTACAGAGAAAAGACAAATGGAAAGCTTCTGATAAAGCACAATCCACTTCAAAACCCACAAAACGGCCAAAACTTAGATGACCTGGATATACGGATCTATGATGAGTTTCCCATGCAGGCATACAAGCTTCGTATCTGTGAACCAGACGGTAAATTTCTGAATTATTTTCCAATCCTTTCTGGGAAGGGCTGTCCCTTCCCATGTATTTATTGCCCATATCCCATTGGCTTTGGAAGGAAGATTTTCTACAAATCCCCCAAAAAGCTTGTTGATGAGATGGAATACTTATCCAAAACATTTCACATTAATGCTTTCCTCTTCAGGGACCAGGTTTTCACCATGGATAGCGACAGGACCAGGCAGATTTGTGACCTGATTCGCGCCCGGGGACTTAAGGTAAACTGGCTGTTTGAAACGAGACCTGATAAAATTACCAGAAACTTATTGAGAGAAATAAAAGCTGCAGGCTGCAACAGGATTCATTTCGGCGTTGAGACAGGGGATGAAAAGCTATTAGAAAAAATAGGCAAGCCATACTTAAACAAGGAAACAGTAAAAGAAACCTTTAAAATCACGGCTGAAGAGGGGATTTATACAATGGCTCATGTCATAATAGGCTTGCCGGGAGAAAACATGGAAAGCCTGATTAATACATACGAGTTTCTGTTAGAGCTAAATCCTCATAGCGTGAATTGGAATCTCGTTACGCCTTACCCGGGGACCAAACTATTCGAGCTGGCAAAAATGAAAAACCTGATTTTAACGTATAACTGGGAGAAATACAATTCTCGTGATGTAGTAATGAGAACAGAACATCTTTCCGGAGAGCAATTAATACAGGCAACAAAAAAATTCTCGAGAA
>Ga0154683_144_pt8 | contig 12261 bp, 10 predicted proteins | sample Rifle2008BG13ft_FD_116112 | JGI IMG/M metagenome (GOLD analysis project Ga0154683, IMG submission 116112) | Planctomycetes bacterium RBG_13_46_10 | reverse complement strand
CTGTTTCGCAACGCGGGAGACCAGACACGTCGGAATCATGGATGGGTCGGCAAAAGGCTCATCGTAGTAAAAGGGCAGCTCGTAGATTAAGTCCTGAACACTTTTGGCGTTAAACTCGATTTCGTGATGGTTTGTCTGGAACTTATCGGAGATGATTTTTGCGTACTGTGACTCATCATAGCCCGGAACATCGAATTTTATCGAAAACGTATTCAACTTTTTAACATACTTCCTCATAAGAGCAACTATAATAGAGCTATCGACTCCGCCGGAAAGAAAGGCACCCAATGGCACATCTGAAATCATCTGCATTTTAACGCTTTTATCGAGCCTCTGGACTATTTGCTCTTTGACCTCACCTTCGGAAAGAGTCTCATCGGGCGAAAATGTAAGTGTCCAATATCGCCCGTTCTCTTTTATTCTTTTTGTAGTTAAGTCATATATTATGTACGTGCCTGGCATTACCTTTTTGACATTTTCGAGGATAGATTGTCCCGAAGGGCTGTTGCCGAAGAGCAGATAATAATCCAGGGCCTTTTGGCTGATTTGTTTTTCGATGTCACTTTTAAGAAAGACCTTTAACTCCGAGCCGAATATAAATTTATTCCCTAGGCAGTAATAATAAAGCGGCTTTATGCCGAGGTGGTCTCTGGCGAGAAAGAAGATGTTTTTTATGCTGTCGAAAATGCAGAAGGCAAACTGGCCGTTTATTTTCCCGAGAAGCTCAGTGCCCCATTGTTCATATCCATGCACTAAAACCTCTGTGTCGGTATTGGATTCAAACTTGTGCCCATGTTTTTCAAGAACTTCTCGAAGCTCAGGAAAATTAAATATTTCACCGTTATAAGTTATACAAACCGTGCGGTCTTCGTTGTAAAGGGGTTGTCTGCCCTTTTCCGAAAGGTCAATAATGCGCAGCCTTTTGTGGCCGATTGAAACACCGTCTCGGACGTGAAAACCATCCTGCTCCGGGCCCCGATGCTCAAGCAGAGACGCCAGGGATTTTATCAGATTCTCATCCTGCCAGTTAAAGCCGATTATTCCGCACATCCGTTATACTTTCTCGAATACAAACTCATTGCAGCCTGTAAAACCTTTGGTTTTGTTCAGCTTCGCTAATTTAAATCCTCTTGCCTGAAAAAAATCGGTCACTTCGCTTACGGACGCATATTCGTAAGGATATCCGCCGACCCAGTCCACGATGTCGGTATAAAAGTGCATGCCGCGTCTCTTCTTAAAAGGATTTCGTTGCGAAACTATTAAGACAGCCGGAAACTTTATAAGCATGACAAGAAAAATCAAAATCTTTTTTATAAAGTTCGGGCTTTTTACATAAGTATATTTTATAAGCTTCCAAACAGGCGATGTAAAATGTTTATTGTAGATTGCCAGAACTAAAGTCCCTTTTTCGGCGACCAGATTTTTAATACACTCGAAAGCTGCATACATATCACCTGTATGATGCAGCACACCCCAGCTATAAATAACATCGTACTGCTCGAGGCTGATATTCTCATTTAATATGGAACCCACATTAAACTCAATTGTATCTTTTTTGACGTCACCATCCCATCGAGAGATAATTTCTATTAGCTTTTCTGAAGCAGCGACGCTGTCCCTGTCGAAATCAAAGCCTAAAACTTTCCTCGCTCCGAGGGCGCTTGCTGCAATGGAAAACAGGCCGCTGCCGCAGCCTACATCCAAAAAGGTTTTGCCCTGCAAATCCGGCACTAATTTTTTTAATGATTCCCTGGCTGCAATGTAATCCTCATATTGCAGGCGTGCGGAGAAGTCGTCCCAGTTTTTTCCAAAAGCGAATCTATCCATTTTATAGTGAGCCTGTCGAACCTAATATCTGGCGAAATATCTTTTTGTATTTCTCAATTATCTTTTTTATGTCGTGATTTTGCTCAACGTATGCTCTGCCCCTTTTACCCATCTCGATATATCTGTCCTCGGCAAGTATAAAATCAAGAGAATCAATAAGGTGCTCAAAGCTGCCCCTGCAGCTTATTCCACAGCCATACTCATATAAAAAATCGTCGGGATTGACATTCAACGATAAAATCGGCACGCCGAATTCACATGCCTGAATAAAAGTGTTGGGAAATCCCTCCGCGTCACTGGTATTAACAAATACTTTTGCACGCTGAAAGAATCTGTCAATCTCGCTGAAAGGCACTCGCTGAATAAACTGCAGATTTTTCACTCTTTCGGCTCGTGCAACCAGCCCATCGTAATTCCGGTCACCGGTTGCACATTGGCAAATCATTGTAAAATGCTCATAAGGTGTCTTCTCAGCAAGCTCTATAAAAAGCATCGGTTTTTTAATTTCCACGCTTCGCCCGATCCAGAGGATGGTGTCACGCATACTTTGGCGCAATTCATCCAGGCAATGCGCATTCTGTACGGCTGTAGCGAGAACACCTGTGGTACACAGCAGGTTATCAATGTCCGTTCTATTTTGTACAAAAACTTGTTTTGCACTTCTCAAGGCCCATTTATAAATTCTGCCCAATAGATGGTGCTGTTTCAGATAGGAGCCGTCACAACTGTTAGTGTTGGATGTGCGGTAAAGAAATATTCGCCCTTTAAGCCGACAAAAAAGAGCAGTTAAAAACATTCCAGGCGATATGGTTTTAATCATGTACATCGCTGCATCGGCTCTTCGCAGTGCCCGCCAGACTTTGACAGCACCAATGAGAGCATTTTTCTTGAAATCGAGGCTTTTGATAACTGCAACACCCTTGATAATCTCTATATCCTGCTGCCCGTAGTCCGCCGTAATAAAGCTCACCGCGAAATCTTTATCCTTGGCCAGTTCCGTAGCCAAAAAGTACAAATCCAGCTCCGCCCCGCCGAAAGGCTCCTGGATATCCGGATTAAACAGCGGGTATGCCTTCGGAGCAATGAAACATATCTCAATATGATGACTATGTCGATTCATCTTTCGTTGCGTGTTCCAAAATTCTTTTATAACACTCTATATAATCCTGGGCCACTTTGTCCCAGCCAAAATTCTCGGCCTGTCTTCTCGCAGCGGCGGACATCCTTCTTAAAGATTCCTTGTCACCGGCCAATTTACCGATTGCTGCCGCAATTTGTTCTGCCTGAGCATCTTCTACGATAAAGCCATTATCTTTTATCAATTCTTCGACACCTTCGCAATGAGTGGTAATAATCGGCAGGCCGGAAGCCATCGCTTCCAGCATGGCGTTGCTCATCCCTTCCTGCATGCTTGCGCTTATGAAAATATCATTTTGACGGTATATGTGCGGCATCTTTTCAGCATCAACTCTGCCGGTTATTTCGACGATGTCACTAAGATTTGCCTCCGCGACGATTTGACGGAGCTTCTGTTCCAGTTTCCCGCCGCCGACTATAGTGAAGTGAACATTATATCCATCATTATGCAATATCAGAACTGCATTTATCAACATTTCCACACGTTTGGTTACGGATAATCTGCCAACAGTCAGAAGCCTGAGCATATCCGAGCTTCGATTAGCCCCCGGACCTGTGCCGAGGGCTAAGCCCTGCCCACAGGCATGTCCTGAGCATGGTCGAAGGATGGCAGGGCTAAAGCGGTCGAGGTCAATGCCGTTTGGTATAACATCAATCGAGACATCAGGCAAAAAGCTCAAAGCCCGCTTTTTCAATCCCTCACTACAAGCCACCAATAAAGCAGCATTTATCCAGATAGGCTTAAATAATAATGGGCCCAGGATTTTATAATCGAGCTTCAATCTTGCGTGCTCACCCGGCACATCCGAGCCGCGGAGCGAAATTATATAAGGCAGTACCTTCGCACTTTTATAGCAAAGATACGCCGTCGGAAAGCCGAAAAAGGCATGAACCAAATCATAATTGTTTTGTCTCAGCAATTTTTTGTAATGAAATTTAGACTTGAACAGCCATTCTATTACCTCTGTCTTGCGCCAGAAGTGCAGGTCTTTTTTGTGCAGGCCGACTTTATAGATAGTGACATTGTCTGAGAATCTCTCGGTAAAATTTCCGGGCTGCGGCGCCGATGTTAATACATCAACCTTCAAGTCACCACGACCGGCATATTGTTTCAAGAGGGACAGGTGTGCATGAGCCGCCCCGCCGCCAATAGGCGGAAATTCAAAGTTGAGCATAAGCAGCCTTATTTGTGACACAACTATTGCGATTCCTTACCCACAGGAGGATTTTTCAGCTCAAACACAACCATCTGCCCGAAAAACTTAGCAATTTTGTAGTTGTTCATAACATATTCTCTGAACGGCTTCATTGCCCTGAAGCGCCCCGCTTCATCAGCACCAAAATTTTTGGTAAGCCACTCGGCGTAGGCATCATCGGTATTAGCGGCTTTTAAATTTGCCTTCTTTACAATCTGCTGCTCCAAAATAGGCCAGAGCTCCAATGGGGGCCTGCCGTCATACGGAAAATGTACGTTATGCGTATCGACAATAAACTTCGGCGGCTGCCTCTCGAATTCCGCCAAAAGTCCGGTTACTATTTCCGCCAGCTCATCCGGCGTTTTTATGTGCATCGTGCTGGTAAAGGCACGGGATGCAGAAGATAACCGCTGGGCCTTAACATATATGCCGGGCACCCAGCCCCAAACGTAAATCTTATCCGCCGGCTGCGAATTTGTGCGGATATATTCGCCCACCGACTGCCAGGGATAATCCGGATTCCGAGAGATTTCTTTGTATTTCTGTAAGTAGCCTCTTGACCTTTCTTCGTAGCTTCGCCCGCTATGCGGGCTTTTTTCCAGGCCGAAGAATATGTGCCACGATAAAGCAATCATTAAAAACAAACCAAAAATACCTAATATAATCCACCCGGTTTTATTAGCTACGAATTTAACCTTGTCGCAGTAAATCGCTATTAGGTATCCGCCTGTCATTGCGGCCGATGCGTTTAGCGGCAGGTAATACTGCTCATAAGAGTGGGGGCTTATCCAGACAAAGGCCATATCCAGTATCCACCATACAGCAAGAAGCAGCACAAAACGGTCATAGCTTTTTACATTTGATTTACTCTTTGAGACAGCCTGCCAAATCAGACGAGTAACTCGTGCAATAATCGCACCGATAGCCAAGACTATAGGTAAAATGAGCACGCCATAGTATCGCAATACCATGGGCCATTGCTTTGAAAGGGGTACAAGCTTTCGGCTGCCGCTGACATAATCCGTCACCGGCTTTGCCTTTTGCTCAGCAGCTCCGCTTGGCAGCATTTTTCCAAGCTCCTGCCACACAAACGAATAAGGTAACTCAATCTGTACATTCCAGGCCAAAATCCATATATAAAGCGGCGCAATCGCTATCACGAAACCGGCCAATAACAATAAAATGTCAACGCCGGTTTGCTTTAGAGTTCTGCTTCTGAATATAGGTTGCAGGATTACAAATAAGCCGATTGCCCCGGCAGCTGAGACCCCGGTCGGCTTAAATAACGGCGCCCAGCTAAGAAAAGCTCCCGTCAAGACCGCAAGAGGCCATCTGCCGCCAAGCTGATACAAAACAAAGCAGCTTATACCTATCACCATGCAGGCAATCATATATTGCTCTTTTACGTTGCCGAATTTTGCAATTACAGGCGCAGAAAGATAAACCGAAGCTACAATGACACCAACAGCAGCGGGCAGCGTTCCGAATAATTTCTTCATTGCCAGAAACATCAAAACCAATGCCGCTATCTGCAGAAGGCTTTGAACAATCTCTGCACCGACCTCATTAAATCCAAATATCCGGACTCCGAGCATGTTGACCAGCAGTGTCCCCAATTGTGCACTTGGTTTCTCATCAACACCGATCTTGGCCCCGTTCAATATATGATATGCCGAATAGGCGTATGCACCTCCATCAAATGGGTCGGGCTGCATAAATTCAAAATATTTACCAAAAGAAAAAGAAACCGCCGCCAGAATGATTATTATGACCAGAGCCGCAGCCCGCCGACGGCGAGCCCTTTTTTCCTGCTCCTGGGGCGATAAGATTTTCTGGGCCTGCGGCTTCATTCTTCTCTGGTGGTGTTTTATGTTTGGGAGACCACTCATATTTATTATCTTTCTTCGGCTGGTGATTCGAGGATTTCTTTTATAACATAAATGGGACGGTTTTGGGATTCATGATATGTCCTGACCAAAAGCTCAGCCAAAAGGCCCATCAATATGAACTGAATTCCTACAACAAAAAACAGAATAGACAAATATAACAGAGGATTGCCCGTCATATCTGTGCCCCGCAGAATCTTCATTAGAATAACTGCGACAGCCGATGTGCTTCCCAAAAACAGTGCCAAAACTCCCCAGCCGCCAAATAGCTGATTTGGCTTGGTAGAGAAACTGAGAAGAAATTTAACTGTAATAAGGTCTAATATTACTTTTACTATCCTTTCAAGGCCGTATTTTGCCGCGCCTGCTGTTCTTGGCCTGTGATTAACTATAACCTCAGCGATTCTCGCGCCGCTCCAACTGGCCAGTGCAGGGATGAACCGGTGCATCTCACCATACAGTTTCGTTTCAGCCAAAACCTCTCTGCGGTATGCTTTAAGTGTGCATCCGAAATCATGGAGCTTAACTCCTGTAATTTTAGCTATCAGCCAGTTGGCTATTTTCGAGGGCAACAACCTGGTCAGGGCCTTATCGTGTCTCTTTTTTCTCCAGCCGCTGACAACATCGTATCCCTCGTGGAGCTTATCAATCATCTTCGGTATATCCGCAGGGTCGTTCTGCAGGTCTCCATCAATCGCAGCGATAATTTTGCCCCGTGCATGGGTGAAACCCGCGGAAAGAGCTGCGGTTTGGCCGAAGTTCTTTCGAAACCGGATGATCCGAATTCGAGCATCAGCTTTTTGCAGACGGCTTAAAATGTTAATACTGTCATCGGTACTGCCATCATCGACGAAGACTATTTCATAACTGCTCTTGCCGTCCAAAGCTTCCTTAATCTGCTCATAAAGCGGCTGGATATTGTCCTGCTCATTTAACAGAGGCACTACTACTGAAACTTCCGGAGCAAAATTAGCCATATTTGACTCCATAGACAATTCGTTTCTATGTAAAAACATAATAATAGTAGAAATATCGGTTGTAAAGCTATATTGGGTCAATTGAAACTATTAAAAGGCGAGGTTGTTTATAACTGTTTGTGAAGCACAATGTCCGATATTATTATCATTCGTGATTAAATCATTTTTAATCCGGATTCTTTAGGCGTGCCATGCTGTGCGCACCAAATAAAAAGGGCTGCGATGAAACACCACAGCCCTTTATCTTACTAAGGTTAATGACCCATTTATGCTGTTCGCCGCTTACGAAGGAAAACTAACCATCCAAGACCAAGCAGGCAAACAGTTGCAGGCTCAGGAACTTGAACGAGGAAATCCTGCTTTCCTTCGTTTACAAAGGCCATAAGCTGCGCCTTCGGTCCGGTGCCGTCTAATATATTCAGCCAGCTATTAGCAAGGGCTGAATTAACATTCTGAGCGTAAAAACCATGAGAACCCGCCGAGCCGTCAACTGTGACATCCCAGTTCAGAGGCGATGCCGGCATGTCCTCATATATAATTTCCCATACAGCAGCAGCAAAAGCCTCAGCCATGCCTTTTTCCTCGCCCGAATATGGCCCGCCATCCGCCCAGGCCGGGTTATAGAACCTGCCCCACAGCTCGGCAAGATAATCGGCCTTGGCTGCGCCCATGACGCCGCCCATAAAGCTGTTGTTTACCTCCTGCAGTGCAACAACATCATATTTAGTCGTTGTATCCGGCGACCACTGGTGTAACTCAATGCAGAAACCCCCAATAGGGCCGTTAGACCAAATATTTCCCTGGCCTGTGCCGGCTGTCTTATCGAGCATATAAACACCGCCATAGCCATTTAAACCGCTGTGTCCACCACCATAAATCGTAAGTACGTCACTCGCACCATAGCCGTCATGCACTATATCAACAGTACCGACAGGAGTAGCTTTTGCTAAGCATGGAAGAACAAGGACTATTGCCGTACAAAGGATTGTTGCTGTCTTGCGTGTCTTCATTTTACACCCCCCAAAATTTGTTACTTGCGTAGATTTAATCCGGCTATTGAATCTATAAGAGTAAACAAAACCCGGATTTTCCCATTTGCTGAATCGGTGGATAATTTAATACCCCCCATTCCGATTATGAGATCAGTATACCTTTTCAGCACATAAAAGTCAAGAGAATTTAAAAAGCCTCGAAAGCAACAAACAAAATCTTCTCATTATGTCCCTTTGTGTGCTGAAAATAAAATAATTATAGGAGCTAAAGAAATTTTTAGTTTGTTTCCTAAAATGAAAAAATAAGCCTGTCCGGAACTATAAACAGCACTGCAAATAACGTTGTAATAGGGGCACATAATACCGGAGGAAGTTATTACACAAATGGCTCAATAGATGAAGTAATGCTTTTTGACGAGGCCCTGTCCGGACCGCAGATAGAGCAGATTTACGATGAGCAAAATGATATTGAACAAGGTGGTGCGACGTATCATTTCTATCACTTCGATGGCCTCGGCTCCGTCGTAGCCTTAAGTGATTCCACCGGCGATACCGTCCAGACGTATGAATACACCGTCTTTGGCCAGGTGGCTGCGGAAGACCCCAATTGCACAAATCCATTTATGTTCACCGGCCGAAGGTTTGATTTTGAGACCGGCCTTTACTATTACCGTGCAAGATACTATAATTCATACATCGGCCGATTCCTGCAAACCGACCCTATCGGCTACGATGCAGGGATGAATTTATACCAATATTGTAGTAATAGACCTTTGGTTCTCGTGGATCCCACAGGTAATATTGGTCTCGTCTTGCCGCCAGATGATATTTGGTTTGCTCGCTGTAAAGCGATGGCGGAAGCGTACGCGCAGGTGAGAGATGCGTTCGTTGAATGGTGGAACAGCGATGATTTGCTATCCTTCGTTGATGCATTGGGGGATGGTATTTACTTAACTGCTTATGGAGCTAGCTTTGGAATTATAGGAGACCCGGCTAAGGTTGCCGAGCTTGAAAAGAAATATGGAAAAGAAGCATGGTGGTCTCAAATATGCGGTGGTGTTAGTTCTATTGCAACCCTCGGTGCAGCAGTGATACAGTTCGCCCCTATCGTAGCGGGTGACATTGCAGCATTAACTACAAAGTTTGCACAAGGCGATTCAGAGCTTGTCCATAGATCTAAAGTCTCGTTTCCATGGAACGAGGCGGACAGAGTATGGCATATTTTCCGTGATGCAAAAGGTCATGTAAATTCAGAGGATATATCCAAGCTTTGGGAATGGGCTCAAATGTTTATCGATGTAGCATCAAATAAAGCAAATCAAGTAGGCACAACGGATCCAGATAAGATAAATAGTGGAATACAAATTTTCCATAAGGCTATCGGTGGAGGTCGTGTGATTTGGGTAGAGGTATACAAAGGCATGATTTGGAATGCAGGTATTAATATTGATCCACGTTGTCGATGAAAATAACCTTGTATAAAATTCTGAAAACTTATAATGATACAAATTTATTGTTGCCATTAATAATGGATGAAGTTTATATTATGAAAATCACATATATATAGTTTAGGAATAAAAAAATGACTTTGGAAGAGATTACTTCTTTGGAATATGAATGGATGTCAAAACATCCATATGGCGCATTCACATACCCAGAGAAGTTGGATGCATTATGTGAGCAGATGGGGATATATGATGCCTGGAGAATGATATTCAGAGAATATGTTTCTTTAGTGAGACAAGGTAATTTAGAAGCTCTCAAACGTGCCTTATTTCTATTGTGGTATGAGTGTTCAGAGCCTAACGAACTTAGCGGCATTAAAGAACTTGACAGGCAGCTTGTTAAAGAAGTATTAGGAATTACAAATGATATGGTAAAAAGGGGAGTTATTGATATTGAACTTAAATGGATGATTCCATTTTACTACCACATAGCCGATTTCTACCTTGACCGATTCGATGGCTTCGATGAATTAAAGAAAATAAGCAAAGAGAATAAGAATCTATATGAGACGGAGTGTCCGAAATCTTCATTCGAAAATCGCGGCCAACTTGGAGAATACTGGGATGGAATACAGATAAACATAAAAACATGGGGACCAGAAGGACCACCACCGCCACCGCCTGGATGGACCAGCAGGAAGAGATTGGAAGATCTTGGGACACAATAATTCATTACGGAGCGTATCATGGTGTCTCCCGAGCCTTTTACCTTCGACAACCACAACCCCATAGCGGCTGCATCCTTTTAAACGATGGCACCGTCAAATTTACTCGTACGACAGAAGAACTCCAACAATTGAGATGGAAATAATAACCGCAGGGTTCAAGTTTCAGGGATCAGGTTTAGAGGACTGGAAATAAAAACAGATAAGAAAACAAAATTTCATAGTTATATTAAGCCAATAGTCTTTTTGATTAGACGAAAAGACTATTGACATTTTAGGGTTGAATCTGGTTTAATTGGCCCAAGGGTCTTTTTGGGAAATAAATAGTATGGTTTTCAGTGCAAAATATTGGGACTATCTGAAGAAATGCTGGCACCTCACGCCCAGAGAGATCCAGATTGCCAAGCTGGTCTGTATGGGATTAGATAACAGCAGAATCGGCAAGAAGACAGGTATTTCATATAATACAGTACGTGCTCACCTTGTGAACATATTCCGGAAGATGGGAGTCAAAGGCAAAGCTGGTTTGATACTCGGGTTTATTGAAGCAATTCAAAAGACAAAATTTTAATATGCCCTCAAGAACGTACAGATCAATTAATCCTATTTGACCTAAGAAAATATTAGTGTATTAAATCAACCCCGCTACGCCAGAGTGCTTCGCGGCGGCGAGGGCTCCGCCCCAGCGAGTCGCGGCGGAGAGTAGTCTTTTCGTATAGCCACCCGTTTATACAAAACTGTCGTATCAACCAAAATTTGCCAGCCGAAATATTGCTATATCACCATTTAGACATTGAACACAAATAATCATTTCCTTTTTCAGCCATTTAAATATGTATGCAAATACTTAAATAGATTTATATTGTATATTAGGTTGTAATAAAAAGGCCAAAACAAAACTCCTTGATAATAGTGATCGCGTATAATTTTGTTTGTTACCCAAGCGGCTTCTACTCTGCGAATTACGCTGTGAAAGAATTTAACCGACATCGCTGGGAATAGCAGCATATTTTTTCTAACTAAAAATATTAAACGCAATTGAATATGTTTAAATTAGCACCTTGGGATAGCATTTAAGTTAAAAAATGTTATAATCCATAGAGAGCAGTATTTTTACGGCTCAGCCGCAATAAGTTTATAGAATCTGTGTTTTTTCTATTCTTAAGTGATGTACTTTCAGAAATAACTATAACAACCGCAAGATTTATGGTTAAGAAGAACAATCCATGGTACGCAGACGGGCTGCATTTTGAGTGCGTGCAGTGCGGCAGATGCTGTGCCGGGCCTGGTGAAGGTTTTATTTGGGTCAGCCGGACAGAGATTGAATTTATAGCAAACCATTTGAAACAGACAATCAGCCAGTTACGACGAAATTTCTTAAGACGAGTTGGTCTGCGAACAACAATTATTGAACATCCCGCGACAAAAGACTGCATATTCCTTCAGGAAAAAGCCGGCCAACGAACTTGTATGATTTATCATGTAAGGCCAAACCAGTGCAGAAATTGGCCTTTCTGGCCGAACAATTTAGAGAGCCTTAATACCTGGAACCAGGCAGCAAGAAAATGTCCCGGCATCAATCGCGGCAGACTCTACAGTTGCGAAGAAATCGAACAAATCAAAAAGACTAAAAAATGGTGGTAGAATCCAACGAAAACAAACAGCTCTTAGAAAAAGTAGCTGAAATCTACAACTGGCTGGATTGGCAAATCCGCGAATTTCGTCGCGAATCCGGCGATATCGCGCCGAATCGACGGACTGCCGATTTAGCCGGTCAGTGCAATGCGTGTGGAAGGTGTTGTGATTTTGAAGGTTTCGACCATCAATTATTTGTCACGCCGCCGGAAATAATCTATTTAGCTGCAAACCTGGGCGGTGAAAATATAAAGCAAATGCACACCGGTCTATGTCCTTACAATATCGATGGTAAATGCAGTGTTTATGAATATCGTTTTGCCGGCTGTCGAATCTTTTGCTGCCGGGCCGACAAAGACTTTCAAAGCACATTGAGCGAGTCAGCTCTAAAAAAGTTTAAATCCCTCTGCTCCGGGCTAAACATACCTTATCAATACAAAG
>Ga0154683_168_pt11 | contig 12936 bp, 13 predicted proteins | sample Rifle2008BG13ft_FD_116112 | JGI IMG/M metagenome (GOLD analysis project Ga0154683, IMG submission 116112) | Planctomycetes bacterium RBG_13_46_10 | reverse complement strand
AACCAACCTTAGCATACAATGGATTGGAACAAAAAGAATTGGTGAGCTTAGCCATGCCTTCTTTGGCTTAAAACGTGGTTAGTTTAACGTTACAATCGTTCCTTCATTACGTGCTATGTCGATGATGGGGGTGTAGTCGTCTTTTTCCCATCGTTCGAGGCCGCAGGGAATCGGCTCGATTCTATAATCGGTTCGTCCCGCAAGCTGCCAGAGCTTGTCAAGGATTTTACATTCGATTTTCTCATCAAAATCAGGCGATACTACTATTAAATCAATGTCGCTAAATTCGGTTGCTTTTCCGGTCGCTTGAGAGCCGTACAATATCCCGAAACTTATGTTAAAGCCGTTCTCTTTTAGATAATTGAGATATTTGCGAACCGAGATTATAATTGCTTCTTCAGCCATTTTGCCAACTGCTCCGCCATTTTAAGGTAACGCTGCGCTTCTTTTTTATCTGGTATGGCAGGCCATTGTTCGGGATACCTGCCTTCGAGGCAAAACCTGTTTAGTGCTCCGAGCGCATCCTGTCTTTCAGTATTTTTTTCAAGACCCGCCAGTTCGTAGAGGTTAATCAGGTTGTGAATTTTCGGCGGCGTTTTTTTCTGATTTTTACAGACGCATGCCTTGAGTATTTTCTCCATTGCAAGGTGGATAAAAAACATGCCGTGCCGAGTCCTGCCAGCCTTAATGAGATTGCTGCCGACTTCAAAATCTTCTTCGGCGCTTCTAACCCAGTACTCAATTTGTTTTGGAATATTCAGCATTTCAGAAATACCAGAATATGATTTATTCTAACAAACCTACCGGATAGGGTCAATTACTGATTATTTTGTGAAAATTTTACATAACCCCTTATGAAAAGATGGATTAAATATTTTAAAAATCCGTAAACATCCGCGTAATCCGCGGTTTAAAAGTTTACCAGTTTGCGAAGCTCATTTAGCCGTTTATTGATATCTTCTCTTTTTATTGAAGTCAGGCCGTTAATTGAGAAGTCGGCGATTGTAAATGATGCTATAACCGTGCCGTACGCAACGGCCGTTTTCAACGTGGCGAAATCTGTTTTGCCGGCTTGTGCAATATAACCCATAAGACCACCCGCGAAACTGTCGCCGGCGCCGGTGGGGTCTATGACTTCGGCAGCCGGATAGGCCGGCAGGATAAATTTGTTCCCGCTGACGTCATACACTAACGAGCCGGACTGGCCTTTTTTTATTACCACTACCTCTGTGCCCATACTTAGGATTTTTTCCGCCGCTTTTATCAGATTGTGCTCGTCCGCCAGCAGTTCTGCTTCATCTTCGTTGATTATCAGGCAGTTAATTTTTCTCAGCAGCTTCTTCAGGTCGTCAAGGTGTCCTTTAATCCAGTGGTCCATCGTATCGGCTGCAACAAAAACGGGCCCCCGACTGGATCGGGGGTTAATTTGCTCAAGCAACTGAATTTGCAGCTTTGGTGTCGTGTTGGCGAGAAATACGTATTTACTGTCTTTGAAAACGGCAGGCACTTTTGGCGGGTCCTCTGCAAGGACATTTAGTTCGATGTAATCGGTTTTTCGGTCGTCCATATTATCACAATATGTGCCTGTCCATCGAAAAGTTTTACTATGCTGCCTTATCTCCAGGCCGGTAAGGTCAACATTTCTACCGTCAAAGATTTTTTTAAAATCAAACGGACAATCGCAGCCGATAGCGCCGACCAGACGCACGGGGGCAAAGAAGCTGGCGGCCATGCAAAAATACACAGCCGAGCCGCCGATACAATTCTCGCTGACACCATGCGGTGTCTTAACTGTATCAATCGCAATAGAACCGGTTACTAATAGTGACACTTTTAACATTCCTTCTTGTCATTCCCGCGCACGCGGGAATCCATTACGTCATCATTTTTCTGGATTCCTGCTTTCGCAGGAATGACGTTCAATGCGTTGTCTATTCTTGCCAAAGTTTTTTCTTTACCCAGCATTTCCACGGCTTCAAAAATTGAAATGCTAATCGTGCCACCGCAAAGAGCGACCCGCAACGGCTGGGCGACTTTGCCGAGACCGACTTTCCTTTCCTCTGCTATACTGCGCAGCAATTTTTCAGTATATTCAGCAGTAACTTTCTCCTGTCCGTCGATTCGGCACGCCGGATTCGTGACGAACTTTTCTATCTTAGCCTGGATATTCTTCAAAACATCAAGGCCGTCACCTTTTAAAAGGACCTTTTTAATAGCATCGTCATCATATACGATTTTGTCATTTTCCAGGAACAGGAATCTGCTCTTGCGTTCGATGTCCGCCAGCGTCCTTGCACCTTCACACAGTATAATAATCCTCTTAAGCTGTTCATCATCAGCGGAAAGTACGGGGGAGTTAATTGTTTTTAAGTAATCTTTGAGATGCCCGAGCAATTTCTCTCGCGGCGTCATTTTTATATGCTCTGTGTTGAAAGCAATCAATTTCTGCCGGTCGAACAGACTATTGGACTTTGTCAATCGTGATAAATCGAAAGCCCTGACCAGCTCATCTATCGACATAATCTCCCGGTTATCGCCCGGATTCCAGCCTAAAAAAGCAAGGAAGTTCACCATTGTTTCGGGCAAATAGCCGCTCCTGAGAAAATCCACGATATTGATTTCGGGCAATTCAACACCGATGTATTCAGCCATTGCGTCGATTACCGGCATATCAGGAGTTGTCTTGCCTTTGATGAAGCTTTCCAATTCCTCACTGTTGATATTGCCAATCTGGGCAAGTTTCTCCAAGTCGATGTTTTCTATTGTTTTTATTGCCTGGCGAAGTGCCTTCGGACGCTCGCGTTTGGAAAGTTTGCCGCCTCCCTCGCTCACGGTGACCGACATGTGAACGTATTGGGGAAGCTGGCCGAATCCGAGGGCCTGCCATAAAGCCTGCTGGCCGGGCGTGTTGTTGAGGTGCTCCTGGCCGCGAATCACGTGCGTTATCTTCATTAAATAATCATCGACCACGCAGGCAAAATTATATGTAGGAAATCCATCGCTCTTTTTTATGATAAAGTCACCGATTTCGCTGGCTGCGAATTTAACCTCTCCGCGTACTATATCCTGAACTATGATATCCTCGTCCTGCGGAACGGCAAACCGCACCGTGACGGGCCTGCCTTCGCTCCTTGCCTTTGCAGCGTCTTTTTCATCGGGAAATATTTCAGGCCTGCGATAAGTTAGGTTTTGTTTCTGGTCTGTAGCTTCTTCGCGCATAGCCTCAAGCTCTTCGGAAGTGTCGAAGCAATAATACGCTTTTCCTTCGCCCAGAAGCTGGTTTACATATTTGTCGTATATGCCTTGCTGATGCCGTTGCGATTGCAGGTATGGTCCGTTGGGCTCGCTGACTTCGGGGCCTTCGTCCCATTCGATGCCCAGCCATCGCAGGTCGTTTATGACCTGCTGCATGGCGGTGGGGGTATTGCGTTTGAGGTCGGTATCTTCGATTCGCAGGACGAATTTGCCGCCCGTATGCCTTGCCCACAGCCAGCTAAAAAGTGCGGTCCGTGCCCCTCCTACATGCAGATAACCCGTCGGCGACGGTGCAAATCGCGTTACAACCATTGTAACCCTCATTAGTTCCAGAAAATATGTGACAAACGATGGACGATAGGGTATATCAAAATTATACTATTGTCAAGAATGAGGTGAATAATCGACTATATATGAAGGATGAGTGATGAAAAACGAATTTATGACACAGGGCAAAGAAGAAAATATAAAGCTGGATTTTATTCGGCAGATTGTTGCAGATGATTTCAAGAGCGGCAAGTGGGGCGGGCGTGTGGCGACGCGGTTTCCGCCGGAGCCGAACGGCTACCTACATATCGGCCATGCCAAGAGCATCTGCCTTAACTTCGGCATCGCTGAAGAGTTTGGCGGCACCTGCAATCTGCGATTCGACGACACCAATCCCGAAAAGGAAGAGCAGGAATACGTCGATTCTATCATCGAAGACGTCCACTGGCTCGGCTGGGACTGGGACGACAGGCTGTATTTTGGTTCCGATTACTTCGAGCAGATGTACCAGTACGCCATCCAGCTTATAAAGGCCGGAAAGGCCTACGTCTGTGACCTTACCGCTGATGAAGTCAGAGACTATCGCGGCACATTAACTAAGCCGGGCAAAGAGAGTCCCCATCGCAACCGCAGCATTGAAGAAAATCTTGAGCTATTTGAGCGGATGAAGGCCGGCGAATTTCCCGACGGCTCGCGTACGCTGCGGGCGAAAATCGATATGACACATCCGAACCTGAATATGCGTGACCCGGTTATGTATCGAATCCTGCACGCAACACACCACCGCACCGCCGATTTGTGGTGCATCTATCCGACCTACGACTGGGCTCACGGCTTTGAAGACTCCATCGAGAAAATAACACATTCAATCTGTACTCTCGAATTTGAAAATCATAGGCCACTTTATGACTGGTTTCTCGATGCAGTTGGCGCTTATCATCCGCAGCAAATCGAGTTCGCCCGGCTTAATCTAAACTACACCGTAATGAGCAAGCGTAAGCTCCTGCAGTTAGTGCAGCAGGGCCTTGTGAAAGGCTGGGACGACCCGCGGATGCCGACAATCTGTGGCCTGCGGCGCAGAGGCTGCTCGCCGGAATCCATCCGCAACTTCTGCAAGGTCATCGGCGTCAATAAATTCAATAGCACTATTGACATCGCACTGTTAGAGCATTGTATAAGGGAAGACCTGAATAAAACCTCCCAACGCGTTATGGCTGTCCTTCGCCCTTTGAAAGTAATCATCGATAATTATCCTGAGGATAAAAACGAGGAGTTGGACGCTATTAATAATCCGGAGGATGCAAGTGCCGGCACTCGGAAAGTTCCGTTCTGTCGTGAGCTTTATATCGAGCGGGATGATTTTATGGAGGAGCCGCCGAAGAAGTTTTACCGTCTTGCGCCGGGCAGAGAAGTCAGGCTAAGATACGCATATTTTATCACGTGTATAAATGTCGTTAAAAATGCTGATGGCGAGATTGTTGAGCTGCACTGCACTTACGACCCGGCTACACGCGGCGGCGATGCCCCGGATGGACGCAAAGTCAAGGCGACACTGCACTGGGTAAGCGCCAAACATGCGATTGACGCCGAAGTTCGCCTGTACAATAATCTTTTTGCAAAGGAAAATCCGGATGAGGTAGAAAATGACCAGGATTTCACCGTCAATCTGAATCCCAATTCTCTTGAGGTTCTGACGGACTGCAAGGTTGAGCCATCGTTAAAAAATGCAAAGCCCTTGCAGCGGTTTCAATTCGAACGGCTCGGCTATTTCTGCGTTGACCCTGATAGTACTGACGGCAAACTAATCTTCAACCGCACCGTCACACTCAAAGACGAATGGGCAAAAATCCAGCAATCACAACAAAAGTCGTGACTCGCGAAATTATTCATCACCTGAAAATATATTGAGTGGCAGCGTCAAGCATAGCTTGGCGATGGTAATTTTCTCTGTTTTTGTCTTGGCTCAAGTATCCAAAAAGTACCGTCTTTGTATGCATTGCCGTATTTATCACAACGCGTCACCTTATATAATCCATTCGGGACAGACAATTTGACCCATGGGATTTCTCCCTTTAACGACATCCACTTCGGCCAGTCAGATACATCTATATTCTTTGATTTTTTGGGTGACATCATCAGAAAATGAGGTACTATACCAAGCCATTTATCTCCTTTTTGGCCAAACACTTTGCCGAGGCGAATCGCTTTAGAACGTAATTGTTTATTTGTCCAGCCCATCACACCCTTAACTTCAATGAGAATAATATGACATTGGTTGTTTTGTACAAACGCTATTATGAAATCAATGTCTTCTTGATAACCTGTTATTAACTTTTCATCGTTAGAGAAAATTTTGTTTTGACCATTGTTAAATACCAGATAAAGGCTTGCATAGAGCCAATCAAGATGGTAATCCATGGCGGTAAATAAATCAATGGGAAGTTCCAAATTTAGATTGCTCTCGATTTCTTTCACGAATGTTTGAGAAGGTTTAAAATCCGGATTGCCAAGAATTTGCCCAACCATGAAAAACCGCTCTTTGGAATTGAATAAACGAAGGCTCTCAATCACTTTTTTTAGATTAATTGCATCAATTAGATTATTTTGATTGGAGTAAATCATTTTTCATTCTCTAGTTTTTTTCTCTTTGCTCGCACTTTCAGCCCCAATTTTATTTCGGTGAAAAATTGATATGACTTTAAGGTTTCAGTTAATTTAGATATGTTATTACGAGAATTTATCAAGCAGTGTTAAGATTTCTAGTGGGGTTTTTACGAGGACTTTTGCTCCGTTAGCTAACAGCTCCTCAGCGCTGCGGAAGCCCCAGAGTGCTCCTACAGCGAACATACCTGCAGAATTGGCTGTCTGCATATCGGTGTCCGTGTCACCAACATAAATAAACTGTTCGGGCGGAATTTTAAGCTCATCAGCAATCTGAATCGCTGCGGTCGGGTCGGGCTTTCTCGGAGTTGACGGCTCGCTGCCGCGAACAATATTAAAAGAAAAATCCGGCAGCAATTTTGCAACCATCAGTTTTGTAAAATCGTCCGGCTTGTTCGAAAGAACAGCTTTTGCAAAGTTGATTTTGTGGATATTGCTTTGATGGCTCAGAACTGGCTTAAATGCAACATAGTGCCGCAAGAATTTTGTTGCAAATAAACCGGTTGGAGAATAACCTCATCCTTGATTATTGATTAGCCCCCGGACCTGTGTCGGGGGCTGTCTATTATTCAAAATATTTAGCCCCGCAATCCTTCGACCTGGCTCAAGACAGGTTTATTGCGGGTTTATTTACTCATTCATAGGTGATTTTCATCACAAAATTTAGAATTGGACAAATACAAATGGCATATGGGAATGCCCAAAAAACCGATTTTCCAATAATTTCAATGAAAAATTTCTTGAATAAAGAACCGAATTTCTCTATAATCTTTATTGGTTTTTATCTAAAATCAATAGAGTTCACAATTCAAAGAAAAGGAGGATTATTATGTTTACTAAAACACACATTTTAACAGCCGTAGTATTTGTTTTCTCGGCTTGTCAGCTTCAAGCCGGTGTCATCCACTCAACATGGATCGGAGGTACACAAGGCGATTGGGGTGAAGCAAGTAACTGGTCTCCAGCTATTGTGCCTGACAATACGGTGTGGACGACTTATGTAGTCTCGATAGATGCATATGATTACGGAATAGCGGTTGGCATAGGGCAAAGATATATTATTGACCAATTAGTATGCCGGGGTGATGTAACGCTTTACGGTCCATGGTATCCCGTGAACCTTACTTTGACAGAGGACGGCTTGGTAAACTATGGTGATTTGTATACCGCTAACCTCGACTTCACTGGTGATGTGAAGAACACTGATGGTGCCGAACTTTACTTATTTGATTTTTTTTCTGCTCATGGCAATTTATACAACGAGCCTAATGCCACAATCGAAGTCACGGGGCGGGTAATGGACATTGTGGACGCTAACATAGTAAACAAAGGTCTAATATGTGCTAGTTCAAATGGTGGTCTTGATGCGGATATTGAATTTCTAAATTCAGGTAGGATTGAACTTTTCGGCGGCGAGGTAAGTGGAGATATTTTTGACAATAATAGTATTGGAATTATTGAAGGTTGCGGTTCACTTGATTCAGATCAAATGCTGAACCAAGGAATAGTTTATTCAGTTGGTGGAGTACTGAATATACATAGTGACGGTTCTATAATTAACACGGGTGTATTTGGAAATAAGCCTCTCGCAATCCTTAACATCTCGAGTCATGAAGGTGTGGATAACCAAGGTACAATCGAAGTCAATGCAGGCGGCGGTGTTGCATTTGACTGCAACCTGGTCAATGAGCCAAATGCCGTGATTAAACTGCTTAATGGGACATTAGCAGCAACAACAATTACACAAAAAACCGGAGCAACATTCGAGGGCTTTGGGGGAATTACCGGCAATGTTGTTATCGACCCGAATGCTGTAATTAAACTTACAGGTCCAACGAATATTGTTGGGGACGTGGAGATTAAAGAAGGTGCCACATTGGACATAAGCGATGGGACGGTGCTTGTTACCGGCCTTACGACATGTAATGGTGGTACAATTAAAACATTTCATGGCACAATTATCACGCAGGGTGGCACATCGGGCGGCATTTGTAGAAGAATATTCGTAGACTGAATTAAGATTTACAGCAAAATAGCGGTCTGCCACACGTCAAACGATGGTCATTGATAGTGAAGAGAAGCAATCTCCCCGGCTTTGGTATATATTTTGCCACGACCTTCGGCCTCGCAATGACCTGCTCGTGAAGCGGAGGTAAAATCAATGGCATTTTCGGCAGGATTTTGATATTGTAACAATGTAGAAAATTTGAAAAATGTCATTCTGAGTGAAACGAAGAATCTCAAAAAACGCCACGATGTGTTTTATTTTCTGCAGTGGCCAGATCCTTCGGCTACGCCTCAGGATGACAAGACAAAGTAAACGCTATACGCTATGAGCAAAGGCTTTGTTTATTTAGTTGGTGCCGGCCCGGGTGGAAACTATACACCGAGAGACAGTGCTCAAGTTAGTCGAAGGCAGTTTATGTTAGGGGTTGTGGGAGTCGTTGGTTCCCTTGTTCTGCAGGGATGCAAGAAAGAAACGCCTTCGCATTCGCAGTCTGTTGCCATACCGAGCATTACCTCCGAGTCTAAAGAAGCAAAAGAAGACAAAATAAAGGCGCAGATACAGGCGTTAGTGCGGGAGGTGGGCGAGTGCGCTAGCCATGATCCACAACTCAATTTCGCTGGGGCGATAACGCATATGTTGGGAGATAGAGCCGAAATGGCCGGGTTAGAAAGGTTGGCCGGGGAAGGTCGCATTCGTTTTGTAAAGGTCGCCGAGCGAGATATGCCCCGGTTCTACAAGTTAGCCCAAGAGCTGAATGCGGTAATAAAGGGTCGCGGTTACGTCAATGCCTTTACCTTCACCAACGAAGAGGATGGGGTATCGGTTTATACCGTGGTCATTAACGAAAGAGAATTCCAGAAACCGCACGTGGAATTATGGATCGCCTTCATTCATGAAATATTCGGCCGCGTGTCGGAGATGGAAATGTCCGGTAAATTGGCAAGCATAGAAGCAGAGGAGGCCAGGGCCTACAGGAAAGAAGCAAAGATTTTGGATGGGGTTATTCTACGTAATGAGACGTTCATTCGGATCCTTGAAGGGGTGCTACCTAGCAAGGAGCACTCGCAATTGGTGCATCAGTTATTGGGTATAGAAATACTGATGCAAAAGAGGGATAAGGCCAGGCAGCAAGCAGAATATTATCAGAGGAAGGCCGACGCCAATTCGACCGTCCCAGGTGCTACCCAAGAGACCCTTGGCCCAGCTGGAAACTATACACCGATATTATAAATGTTCCGTGCCTGAGTGCAAGTCACAACCTGGTCCCACATGTGCTCCAGCGTTATTTATTATGGGAAATTCCGGGGACACGGAAATTCCGGGGAAATTCCGGGGACACCATATAATGGCACTAACTTAAGCATATTTCAAAGACATGGATGTTGGTAAAGGTTGCCATTTGGGGGGTGATTTCTAGGATTTCACCGCCAGACAAGCTGCTCTGCCAATTAAGAATCCCCTTAAGTTAGTGCCATTAGGGACACCATACTTATTTCAGTTGCGTCAGGCATGTTGCCGCATACGATGTCGGCAAGGGTATCGAGCAGCGTGCCGTCGAGGTCAAATAGTATGGCCTGGAATCTTATTTTTCTCACTTTACTGCTATTCGAATGAATCGGGACGGTCAAGGTGTCCCTACATTATTAAAGTGAATCAGTCCTTTGATAGTAACTGGTCAAAATATTTATTCGCCGCTGCGATATAAGTATCCACGGGGATAAGCGGCTTTTCCAGCTCTGCCCTGGTTTCTTTTGAGAGCCGGCTGTTTTCGGCGATTTCCCTGCCTGCTTTTTGAAGCAGCTTTGAATATTTCATGGTCAGAGGTTTTAAGATTAACGGTGCTTCTTTCAATATGGCCCCGCCGCCACGGTAGATTTCACCGACAACTTCGGTACGCAGATTTCTCGCTATTCTTTTGAAGAGCAGCTCGAGCACCTGGAAGTGGCTCTGCTCCGGAAAGCCACAGTTCGAGATAACAACCAGCTTCGGGGCCTTTCCGTGTTTGTTTACATGCACGCTTTCTCCGTTCTCATCTTTTTCTATATGGGGGTCGCCGACGGGTATAATTCTATCCATAAAGATTTTCATAATGCCGGTGACATTATCGACGTAAAGCGGCGTTGCGAAAACGAGGATGTCTGAGCCTTTGATTTTTTCGAGCAGCTCAGCCATATCGTCTTTAATAACGCAATTGCCCGGCGTTTTCAGCCAGCAGGAAAAACAGCCTTTGCAGGGCTTAATGTCTTTCTTCGCAAGGAATACATTCTCGACCTCCGCGCCGGCCTGCTGCGCTCCTTTGGTAAATTGTTCTACCATAAAATGCGTGTTGCTGTTCTCCGCTTTTGGCGAGCCGTTGAATATCGTAATTTTCATTTCATTCTCCCATTATTTGGCAAATAACCGTTCTTGTTCGTGGTCGGGTATCGAAATCTACGAGGATTATTTGCTGCCAGGTGCCGAGGGTTAGTTGGCCATCCACAATAGGCACGGTTAAAGAAGGTCCCAAGACGGAAGCCCGCACGTGAGAATGGCCATTATCATCGTGCCAGGTTTCCTCATGCTCATACCGGCTGTTTTTTGGAGCAATTCTTTCAAAAGCAGCTTTTATATCGTGATTGACAAGACCCGGCTCATATTCGGTGGTAGTTATACCTGCTGTTGAGCCGACGTTAAACAGCATAGCGGTTCCATCGGCTATTTGGGATTGCCTGATAGCCGTTTTGACCTGCTCGGTAATATCTACAACATCGCAGTTTCCGCGAGTTTGAATTTTAATCTTTTCTGTCTTAACCATAGGCGACAGAATAAAGGATTGAGTAATTTACTGCAATAGCGGCATACGAATTTCCAAATTACCGGTTGCCAATCCTTTATCCACGGATTAAGATAGAATAATTGGCCAAACAAGGGAGGTAAAACCCCCAAATAAATTTGGGGGCTAAATATTTAGCCCTGCAATCCTTCGACCTGGCTCAGGACAGGTTTATTGCGGGACAGGCGTGGCAGCGACCGAATATAATGAGGTTGATGGTCCATCCACTTCGCTTTGCTCAGTGGCTGCCACCCATCGCAACCGTTTAACTTTGATATATAGAGGTTCGCAAATGAATGTACTTTTAATTGGCAGTGGCGGCCGCGAGCACGCTATAGCATGGAAATTAGCTCAGTCTAAAAACCTAAGCAAGCTATACATCGCACCCGGCAATGCCGGCACCAGCGAATGTGGGGAAAATATTCCCATCGCAGCTAACGATGTTGATAAGTTAGTGAGCTTTGCCCGTCAGAACGATGTAGGTCTGGTGGTTGTCGGCCCGGAGGACCCGCTTGCAGCAGGGGTAGTTGATGCTATGGAAAAAGCTGGCATAAAGGCGTTCGGCCCGAGCGGCGGCGCCGCTGCGCTCGAAGCCGACAAGGCATTCGCCAAGCAATTGATGCGTGCAAGCGCCGTCTCGACTGCTGAAGGCAGAATCTTCGACAGATTCAGTGACGCAAAAAAATATATTGCAAGCAGAGATGAAGCGGTTGTGGTAAAAGCAGCAGGTCTTGCACAGGGCAAGGGAGTCATTATCTGCGATGAGCCTTCAGATGGTATTCTGGTTGCGGAAAAGATAATGTGTGATAAGATATTCGGCTCAGCGGGAGACAAAATCATTGTTGAAGAAAAGCTGCTGGGAGAAGAAGCCTCGATATTGGCTTTTGTCGATGGGCATAATATCTATGTTATGGAATCATCGCAGGACCATAAGGCCGTCGGTGATGGTGACACAGGCCCTAACACAGGAGGAATGGGTGCTTACAGCCCGGCACCGGTCGTTACCGATGAAATGATGGATAGAATTACACGCGAGATTTTAGTGCCGATAGTGGATGGCATGAATCGCAACGGCACACCATACAAGGGCGTGCTCTACGCGGGTCTTATGATTACCAGCGGCGGACCAAGAGTGCTGGAATTTAACGTTCGGTTCGGCGACCCCGAAACGCAGCCGATTCTTATGCGGCTGAAAAGCGACCTCTTGGAGGTTTTTCTGGCGGTATGTGACAGTAAACTGGATGAAATAACGCTTAACTGGGACCAGCGACCGGCGGTCTGCGTCGTCATGGCTTCAGGCGGCTATCCCGGCGATTATGAAAAGGGCAAAAAGATAACAGGTCTTAAAGAAGCAGGCCGGCTCAAGGATGTGATTGTGTTCCACGCAGGGACTAAAAAGGAAAACGGAGACATCGTTACAAACGGGGGCAGAGTGCTTGGTGTGACTGCTCTGGGTGAGCAAATCATAGATGCGAAGAAAAGGGCATACGAGGCGGTAGAAAAAATAAAATTCGACGGCGCATATTGGCGCCGTGATATCGCAGACAAGGCAATAAAGAACAGTAATTGATTAATTAAACTTCAGTCTCGGCAAGGCACGTTCCGGAAGTGATGCCGCTTTCAAATAAGCCGAATCTTGACGGACAAGACACTATATGTTTTTCATGAACAGGTTTAAAAATCAAAATCCAAAACCAGCAGCAAACAGACCTGACAAAAGAGGTAAAGTTCTGCTGCGATGGCTTTTATTAATTCCGCTCCTTTTGGTTATTTTACTGCTTTTTTTGGGCAGGCTATGGCGCTCTATGCCCCGCCTTGCCATAGCTGAAATCAGCGAACTAACCGGATGCGAAGTATATACCGAGTCGATTGATTTCAAATTAAACGGCACTGTCTTTATCAAAAATCTTGTAATAAAACCCTACGCGTCTCA
>Ga0154683_144_pt11 | contig 13277 bp, 11 predicted proteins | sample Rifle2008BG13ft_FD_116112 | JGI IMG/M metagenome (GOLD analysis project Ga0154683, IMG submission 116112) | Planctomycetes bacterium RBG_13_46_10 | reverse complement strand
ATCGCCGAATATGGGCAAAAATCGTTTCTGTGATAGAAGAATTTAAATCGGCGGACAAATATGTTTTAGCAGTGCCTATGTGGAATTTTTCTATTCCATATCGGCTGAAACAATACATAGACATTATCGTCCAGCCGGGCTATACATTCATCGCGAAACAGGATGGCTCCTATGACGGCTTAGTAAAAAATAAGCCGGTCTTTATCGCCTACGCAAGAGGGGGCGAGTACTCAGCAGATGCCGCTAAAGCTCTTGATATGCAAACAAAATACCTCGAACTGATATTAGGCTTTATGGGTTTGTCTGATATTCGCTCTGTGATTATCGAGCCAACTCTTGCCGGAGGCGCTGATACCGCGAAACAAAAACAGGCGGAAGCTGCAGAAAAGGCCAAGGGCCTTGCGAAAACATTTTAAGCACTCGCCGCCGCGTAGCTATGGCGAAGCGGGGTAAGTCATGCGGTACTGACACATTTGTGCAATGTCCCTTGCTACAATCCGGGCTATGATTTCTTGCTGATTGAATAACAGCGTAGTCGGTGGCATAACAGCATGTCTGACTGATTCGGCTTCTCGATGCTCCCCTCGGCTCCGCTCGGGGCAGGCTTTTCTTAATTCTCGATTCTCAACAGGTATCGAGTATCCGGTATCGAGTATCGATTTGTGGCTGGGAGCTTTTCTCTTTACAGCGACGACCTTTCTTTGCTCAGCCATAATCTTCTCGGCCAAATTGAATCCTGGTATTTCAAGCTCTGGCGGCTCAATTTCGCTCGGATTGTCCCGCTTATACGGCGGGATTATATCGCCTGCACGAAGGATATTATTATCATTTTTTTTATTAATATCGGTCTTATCCATTACTCGCAGGTCCTATTGTAAATTGTGTAAAATCACCTGGTTTAAATTGCTTAATCAGTGAATTAACCTCATCAATATTAACCGCTTTAACAGCCTCGATGTCATCCTCAATAGTACGATACTCCTTCAAATAAATCCAGTTAAAACCCAGGTCAACCAGCCTGCCCATCGGCAGCTCATTTTTGATTACCAACGCGCTTAAAACTTTATTTTTTGCCTTTTGTAATTCTTCCTGTGTTATACCCTCGGCTGACAAACTATGAAAGATGTCCCCGACAATATCGAACACTTTAGAGACATTTTTGCTGCTGCACCTGATATAGCTGTACATCACACCCGTGCCGTCCATCGGGCTGTACTGCATCGTGGCTGCTTCCGCTATCGCCTTATCAACTAATTCCCAAAAGAACCTCGAACCGACACTGTCCCCAATGATAATCGACAGAAGCGAAGCAGCAAATCTTGCGTTATCCTGAAATGACACGCATGGGCTTATCAGGCATATATGCTCGCAGACGAGATTCGATCTTTCAATTCTTTCCTTCTTTTTGCTGCCTTGGAAGTGCTCCAATTTTCTGCCGGTGACGCAGCCTTGCCATTTCAGACAGGCTTCTTCCAAAGTCGAACATATTTGGTCCCAGTCGAGATTACCCGCACATGCGAACATTATATTGGCCGGCACATAACGCCTGGCAAAATAATCCCGCATCTGTTCAACCGTCAGGCCGTCTATGCTTTTCTCGCTGCCGAGGACACTGTTACCACAGGGGTGGCTGCCGAAGTGCAGGGTTCTGCATCTATCCATAACATCGAAGCTCGGCGTGTCCTTGTACATTGCAATTTCTTCTTTAATCACATTCTTTTCAATGCCGAAGTCTTCCTCCCTAAGAGCCGGCCTCATCAGCTCTATCCATAGTTTTGTGACCTCTATAACATACTCCGGCAGAACTGCCGCGTAATAAACAGTATTTTCCTCGCTTGTAAAGGCATTGAACTGCGCCCCTGTTCCATCGAAGGCTTTATTTACTTCAAACGCATCCAGCCTTTCGGTACCTTTGAAAAGCATGTGCTCCAAGAAATGAGATGCTCCGTTTATCTGCTCAGTTTCATCCCGAGAGCCTGTCCTGACGAAAAAACCAACCGCAGCCGATTTAGCGGATTCATTGACCTCCCCAATTAAATCCAGGCCGTTTGCTAATCTTTTTTCCTTAAATTCCATGCTTTCTGTCACCTGGTTGTCAATTCCTTCGGGCCGATTGTTACGACTGTAAAATCTTTAAATTTATTTTTACGCAAAAAGTCCAGAACAGAATCAACGAACGTTGATTCTATCTTATCATTGATTTCATCCAGGCTGCGCACTCTGCCCAGCATATAGTAATCATATCCAATTGAACCTGCCCTGCTGCTGGATGATTCACTCTGCAGAATTAAAACGCTCTTCAAACCGACTTTAGCCCTTTCGATTTCCTCTTCGCCGATTCCTTCGCCCAGCCTGTTAAATTCGCTTATAACACAATCAAGCGTTTCCTGGGCCTTATCCGGTGTTGTGCCAGCATAACACATTATACCCGCAGCATCTTTTAGGCCGTGATATCGTGCGCCGATTGCATAACACAAGCCCCTTTTCTCTCTTACTTCTGTAAATAATCTTGCGCTCATCCCGCCTGAAAGAACAGATACGGCCATTCTCATATTATAATAATCATTGCTGGCCGGTGTAACAGTGCCGGTCATTATCCCTATATGCACCTGTGCACAGTCTTCATCGATATGTCCATATGCGCTCTCCCCGGGACCAAATGCCGGCGGAGTCGGAATTTCGAATTTCGAATTTCGGGTTTCGAATTTTTCCTCCATCTGCCTGCAAACTGCATTAAAGTCATACTTACCAGCGACTGAAAAAATTGTCTGTGAAAGATTAAAATTGTTCTTTACAATCTCTTGTGTTTTCTCAGCAGTCAAATTCTTCAATTCATCGAGATTACCAAAGGTGCTGCGTCCTAACGGATGTGGGTAGAACTGCTCCCGCAGCTTAAGCATGACCTTATGTCGAGGTTCATCATCTAAAGCGTGCACTTCCTCGATTGCCAATTGCTTGGCTAATTCAAACTGGTCTTTTTCCAGGCGCGGCTTTTGTATTATATCGGCGTATAAATCTAATGCCTGCGCCAAATTATCAGATTCTAAAACTGCACCGATGGTTATATGAGAGCTGCCGATTGACTCAGCGCGATGAATACCGAGTCCATCGAGGGCATCGTTAAGTTGTCTGCTGTTTTTATTACCTGCGCCTCTGAAAATCCAGTCAGCAATTACGTTTCCTGCTCCGCAAAAACCTTCGGCAAGTACGGCAGCTCCGGCCGGCAGCATAAAATTAAACGCCACCGACTTGACGGCTTCCATCGGTTCACCAAGTATAATCATCCCATTTTTTAATGTATGTTTGTCTAAATGTTCGCCCATTATCACTTCTCTTGAGCAGTCTCTATAAGCAGTGCGGGATTGTACTAATAAGCGGATATGTTTGCAACTATGGAATAAAAATAGAAAATTTCCCAGTAATATCCGCATGAACCAAAAATCTGTTTATTCTATGACTTTTGACTTGACAGAATAAAATGTTTTAGAGTTAATCACTTTTTTTACCTATTCTGTTAACAGGGCATTTCATAAATGCTGAAACCTGATTTATCAGATTCAGCTATGGCCGATTTAGAAGCGCTGCTTCAAACGGCATTTTAGAGCAGACTATGGCTACAAAGAATAACCATATCCAGTTCTCTTCGCTTTTCAGGCCAACCGAGGTTATTTGCCAAACCGACCAGACCGACCGTGATACACTATTAAAGGACCTGCTCGAGCTGCTGGCCTATCAGCGAGGCATTGGAAACGTTGATGAGGCGTACTTAGCAGTACTGCAACGGGAAAATGAAATGGCCACAATCGTTGCACCCGGCATAGCGATGCCTCACGCCCGGCTGGAAGCTATCAAACAAATAATTGTGGGTATGGCGACATCCAAAAACGGCATTGTCTATGACAAAAACCAACCCGATAAACCTGTTAAGCTTATTATCCTAACACTGGCTCCGAAAGATGCTCCCGGCGCATATCTTCAGGCGATTAGCTCTTTAGCCAATATTTGCAAAGACCCTACAACTGCAGACATCGTGGCTAATTTGCCTACACCTGAAAAAATCTGGAGTTTTTTCAAACAGGGAGGTCTCGTTCTGCCGGACCATTTATGCGCTCGTGATGTAATGGAACCGAGCGAGGCACAGTTGCAGGAACATGACACGCTCGAACGGGCGATTGATTTGTTCGTACACTATAGGCTCAATGAGTTACCAGTCGTTGATAAAGACGGCGAGCTCATCGGTGTCGTGACCACGTACGAGCTGCTGCGGGTGTGCCTGCCGGATTATATCCTCTGGATGGAAGACCTGACGCCAATTATGAACTTCGAGCCTTTTGCGGAAATCCTTCGAAAAGAAAGCAAGACCTGGCTGACAGAGATAATGACAGGCGATTATGCCGTGGTTGAGGACAGTGCGCCTGCAATTCAGGTCGCAAAGGAAATTACACGACAGAAGGCCAACCGAGCTTATGTGGTGCGGGGCAAAAAGTTTATGGGAGTGGTATCACTGGAGAAATTACTTAATAAGATTCTGCGGGAGTAGGCGATGGCCTTGCCTTATATAAAAAAGGAGACGATTTACACAGCCGGACGAGTGGGCATTCTGCTCGGCGTCAGCGGCCTTGTCGGGCTGCTCGGGTATTCATTCGGGCTGGACAGGCAGCAGATTATCTCGTGCTCAATCTTCATTATGATAATAATGGCGACGCTTCTATTCTGGAAGCTTCGTCTGGCTATCGCCTTTGTCGGCATAGGCGCCCTGATGGGGGCCAACGTGCTTACGCTTCCTACCTTCATCCGAGAATGCAAGCTGGATGTGATACTTTTCCTGGTCGGCATGATGGTGACGGTCGGCGTTCTTAAAGAGCTGGGTTTATTTACCTGGATAATCCAGCAGGTCATAGCTCTCAAGGGGATAACAGGCCCAAAGTTTGTAATCATTATTGTATTTCTTGGCGCTTTTATGGCCTGTGCGGTGGATGAGGTCACCTCTATTGTATTCGTTGCTACACTGATATTTCAGGTTTGTGACACACTAAAGGTACGCCCGGTCCCATTTATCATCATCGCGGTTATGGGCACAAATATCGGCTCAAGCGGAACGATGCTCGGCAATCCCGTCGGAATTCTAATCGGGCAGAACGCAACGCCCCCTCTTAGCTTTATGGATTTTTTGCACTGGTCGTTTCCGATTATGCTGGTAACACTGTCGATTTCACTTGTCCTTCTCATGTGGTGGTTCAGGCGCGACATCGCTCTTTTGTCACAACGACTGGAAGCCCGCAGGGAAGTGGGACTGGGATTAGGCCCACTTGTTCAGGTACCGTACAAAAGAGGACTGGCGGTTTTGCTGGGCATGATATTGTTTATTGCTCTGCATCACCATCTTGAGACGAAGCTGGGTTTGGCGCCAAACACCGTCCTGATAGTAGCTCCATTGGTTATAGCAGGTCTTCTGATGCTCTGGCGTCATGAGAGGTCACGGCACTATATTGAGGCAGATGTTGAGTGGTGGACCCTCTTATTCTTTATGATGCTCTTTGCAGTGGCGGGCACCCTTGAAGAAACCCGAGTAACCCAAAGAATTGCGGATTCTTTTCAGCAGGCTTTCGGCAATCGGCTTTCTATCCTGACGCCGATAGTCATCGGCTCTTCTGCAATCGGCTCGGCTTTCGTGGACAATATTGTCTTTGTCGCAGCCTTCATGCCGGTCGTCGAGAAACTTCAACAGACACCCTTACTGTGGGCTTTGCTGCAGGGAACATGTCTCGGAGGGAATATTACAATGATAGGCTCTACAGCAAACATTGTGGCGCTGGGTATGCTCGAAAAACGTTATCGAACACACATCCATTTTATCGAATGGCTCAAAGTCGGGCTGATTGTCGGAATCCTTTCATGCCTTATAGCCTGGGGTGGAATTGCACTTTTATCGCCCTATATGCCTACTGTCAAACAGCGCCAGATGCACAGACAGGTCCTGCCTGACCAGAAGCATGAACAACCGAATATAATAGAAAAAGTCTCAACTGAATAATAGCCTTTTACCTTTAGGTCATGAAGAATTGCATCCCCCGGCTATTGTGTCTTAGAGATATAATGCGGCTTGAGTATTCAAGGGTAAAAAGACGGTAAATGTGGTGCCTTGTCCGATTTCGCTCTGGACTTCAATTCTTCCGGCGTGCATATTTACGATATCCTTGACAATCGCAAGACCTAATCCCGTTCCAGGGATACCCTTACCCGATTGAATTACCCGATAAAATCGGTCGAATATCCTGGGAAGAGCTTCTTTGGGTATGCCCATACCATTATCGCCGACAATAATGACAAGCTCATTCCCCTCACGTCTGACAGAAATAGAAACCTCGCCATTTTCCTGTGTAAATTTAATTGCATTATTTACAAGATTCATAATCATAGATTGAATCTTGCCTTCATCGCCCTGAAGCTGGCCAAGTTCATCGCCAATATCTGTTTTTAAGTGGATATTTGTTTTGTCTGCAAAGTGCTGTAACCCCGCCAAAACCTGTTCTATGACGGTAGTGATATCCATCGGTTCACGTGAAAATTTTACAGCTCCGGATTCGATCCGCGATATTTCCAAAAGACCCTCAATCAGATTTTTCAGCATATCCGATTCTTCATTAACAATGGTTAAAAATTCGTTTCTTACCTGTTCAGGCATATTGGGGTCACGCAGTATCGTGGCGGTATAAGCCTTTATGGAAGTCAACGGAGTTCGTAATTCATGTGAAACAGATGAAACAAAATCTGTTTTCATGCGGTCAATCTCGCGCTCACGAGCGACATCGCGCAGCACCATAACCACGCCAATAATAGCCCCATCTTCTTTGCGAATAGGCGCTGCAGTAGCGTAAACAGGATACCTGCTGCCGTCTTTTGCTATAAGAACATCACGATCGGTGCCGCTTTCCGTACCGCCTGAATCAAGTACTTTGTCGAAAGGGCTTTGAACAACCTTTTTGGTTTTATCGTCGATAATGCGGAGGACATCGTCGACTGTTTTTGTCTGGGCATCATTAAAACTCCATCCGGTGAGGTCTTCCGCCACTTTATTAAACAAAATAATACGTTTCTGTGCATCTACTGCGATGACCCCATCCGACATACTGGAAAGAGTCACTGCCAGAAGCTCTTTTTCCTCCGCGAGCTGCTCGGTTCGCTGCTTTACCAAAGTTTCGAGGTTGTCATGATATTCTTTCAGAGCATCTTTTGTCTTTTTGTGGTTGATGGCTTTTTCAACAACCTGAGGCAGGACTTTCAGGTAATTATGTGCGAAGTCCTTAATCATGTAGTCATAGGCACCGGCTTTCATAGCTTTAACAGCCGTTTCCTGGTCCCCCGCACCGGTAGCACAAATGACAGGCATATCTCCGAGCAAATTAAAAACATCAAATGCAGTGCCATCACCGAGAGAATAGTCGGTAATTACAACGTCGAATTTTTCGGAATCCAAAATGCTTTTGGCCTGTGCATAAGAGCCGGCTATCCTGTAATCGTATGCCAGCTCCTGCTCTTTAACCAGCCGCTCAAAAGCCATTTGGTCGAGCTTATCATCTTCGACAAGTAATACCTTGTATGTTTTATTATCTGTAATCTTATCGCCCAACTGGCAGCTCACTTACACTCCAGTATGTATTAATTGTCCCAAACACTGTGACAATCCTGTTAAAGTCAACAGGTTTAACAACATAGCCGGCTGCACCCATGCCAAAGCTCTCTTCGATATCCCTGCTGTCTTCGGACGTAGTCAATACTACTACGGGAATACTTTTAAGTCTCTCATCCGCCTTTATGATTTTCAGCAGCTCCAAACCGTTTAACTTTGGCACGTTTAAATCCAAGATAATGATACAGGGTTCCACATTGGTTTTGTCCTGCAAATATTTCATCGCGTCTTCACCATCCTTCAAATGAACTAATGCATTATCTATCTGAAGACGCTTAAGCGCTCTCTTAACTGTCAGAATATCTACAACATCATCTTCAACTAACAATATCGATCTTGAGTTTCTCATTTTCAACCTCCGCTACAGGTATAGTAAAAAAGAATGTGCTACCTTTGCCCAGAGCTGACTGTACCCAAATCCTGCCGCCGTTTAATTCAACTACTTTCTTCACTAAAGTAAGGCCAATGCCCGTGGTTTCAACCTCATCTTGAGGCGATAATATCTGAAACATCTGAAATATTTTTTCAAAGTAATCTTCCGGTATGCCGGGGCCATTATCTGTAACATTGAATTCCCAAAAATCCCCTTCCTTAATACAGCCAATTTTTATTTGTCCCTGTGGTTTATCCATAAAAGTTATTGCATTGCTGAGCAGATTTTGAAATATCTGCATCAGACTTTCTTTACTGCATGTCGGGACTGGAAGATTCTCCTGAACAGAAATATGAATATTATCAGGAACTTTAACTTCGGAAATTATCTCTTCCATAAGCCTGTTTAAATTAACTTCCTCCACTTCTGCTGTAACATTTCCGATATGAGAATATCGGAAAATACCTTCTATAAAATCATTCATCCGCTTCGTTCTGCAGGAGAGTAACGAGATATTTTCTTTGCCATCTTCGTCAAATCTGTCACTGTAGTCTCTCGATAACATATCGGCCAAAACTCCGATACCCTGCAAAGGTTTTCTTAAATCGTGAGCCATTATGCGAATAAAATCCTGAAGCTCCTTATTCGTTAGGTCCAGCATCTGGACGGTTGACTGGAGGTCTGCATTTAGCTTTTCCAGAGCCTGCTCGGCTTTTTTGCTGTCGGTGATATCCCAGAAAATACCAAATATACCGATAATATTACCCTGCTCATCTCTTACTGGCGCCTTAAACGTATTAACAATAAACTCCTGCCTATTTCTGATATATCTCTCTTCTATCCACTCCTCTTTTCCGGCATTTATAATTCTCTTATCATCCTGCCTGTATTTATCGGCCAATTCCTTTGCGAAGAAATCATAGTCTGTTTTTCCTTTGATTTCATCGGGTACTATTTTCAAATCACAGCTATAGCTTTCGTTACACAAAACATAGACAGAATTTGAGTCCTTATAAAATATCTTCTGCGGGATATTTTTCAGCAATGTCTTATACCTATTTTCGCTGTTTCGTAATGCAATCTCTATCTTTTCCCTCTCCATGACTTCCTTTTTAAGCTCTCTCCACCTGAAAACAGAAAAAATACCCAGAGCAAAGGTCAGAACTGTCGCTAAAGTAATAAGCCTATCTGCTTCCAACCTTTCAAATCCCCCAGACCGGTGGGTAATCTTCTCAAACACGTCAAGATAAACGGCTAATATAAATACAATTGCAGCTATTACCGCTATTATCAGCAGCTCTCTAAAAACCGTGCCCGCTTCTCCCTTATTAATGACAGTTTTGAGGCTCATACATACTGTCTCATAATAATCCGATGGGGACAGATTTACGCACTTGCTGACAAATTACAAGTCCTGAGCTTGTCGGTTGTTATTCCCTCACTTGTTTCCTTGCGCAATTAAATCAGTGGTTTCGGTGCTTAAAGTGAGCTAAAATACTTAAAGTTCAAAAGTTATAATTTATGGGTACTTCAGGCTCTCCCTAGAGGAATGCCTTACCGCATTACAATTTTAGCTCACTACTGATACTTGGTAATGCCTTTGCGCTATTCTAATCCCCCAAATAGATGAACTATTTTCCAAAGCAAAGTCGATAATGCTGTGCTTTTATTCTTTCTCTGTTTCTACACACCTTTTAAGTTTTTTTCTTATCATTTTACCTAACTGCACAGGATCGAACGGCTTGGTTATGTAGTCATCGGCGCCTTCACATAAGGCTCGCCCCACATCAACCATCATTCCCTTGGCTGTAAGCATAAAGACAGGTATATTTTCGGTTGATTTATCTTTTTTAAGTTTGGATAGAACCTCCAATCCATCCATTTCAGGCATCATCCAATCCAGCAAAATCAAATCAGGCTGTTTCTCTTTGGCAATCTCAATAGCCTTTGAACCTTCTGCTGTAGAGGAAACTTCAAATCCGTCCAGCTTAAGATTATATTCCAGGATTCTCCGGATGTGCTCTTCATCCTCTACAACCAGTATGGAAATAGGTTTATCCATTGTATAAATCTCCCAGTCCTTTAAACATTAATTGGATTTTTACGTTGGTCATCCAGCACTTTAATTCATAGGGCAAAGTCATTAGCGCGACATAATTTAATGAAAAGCACACTCTTGAATAACCTGTAGCCCCCAATGCAGGCACCCCCATAAATAAAAGGTTATATTCATAGCATTTATAACAATTATCGGCATATATTCAAACTAATATCATAAAATATTTTTGTTTTAGATAATAAAAGACCGATAAAATCTGTGAAAAATAAGTTTTATCACTGTATATAAATGTAAAATGGCAGCCAAGGATAGGTTTGATTCATATATCGTTCCTCAGTCGTCTTGTTTGAAAAAGCCCACTTTTGGAGAAAATTTTGTATTATTAAATAAATTTGATATTAAAAATTCCTAAGAATTTTAAAAAAAGCCGCCTTTAGTCATTAGTCATGTTTGAACCTTGACAGCTTGCTGTGCTTGTCATACTATCAATCAACGCTCGCTGGTTCACTCAGGGTCGTTTATTCTCCTGACTGTATAAAGCATACAAGCGCCTATGACGAAAAAAATAGCTATTTTGGGTTCTACAGGGTCGATTGGCACAAAAGCTTTGAGGGTAATCGAGGCACTTGGGTCGCAATACGAAATTTTCGCATTAAGTGCTCATTGCAGTATAGAGCTTTTAACTGAACAAACAAGGCGATATAAGCCGAAGTATATTGCTGTTACAGATGCTAATTGCGCTGCAGAATTCGGAAAGATAGCCGGCGATTTAGCTATAGACACTGAAATTCTAAGCGGGCCGGACAGCTTGATAGAGATTGCAGAGCACCCAGAGGTCGATATTGTTCTCAGTGCGGTTGTCGGAGCTGCCGGATTGCCATCAGTTCTTGCAGCAGCCAGGCGAGGCAAGAAGATTGCTATTGCAAATAAAGAGCCGCTTGTTATCGCCGGTGAGCTGCTTATGAAAACCGCAAAAGAAAACAACAGCACGATTCTGCCGATAGACAGCGAGCATTCCGCTATCTGTCAGGCATTACAGGCAGGAAGCCACGAAGAAGTCAGCAGAGTAATTTTAACGACTTCCGGCGGGCCGTTCAGAAAGCTAAACTATGAAGATTTACAGAATGTTACATTGGAGCAGGCATTAGCCCATCCGGTCTGGGACATGGGGCCGAAGATTACTATTGATTCGGCTACAATGATGAACAAGGCGCTGGAAGTCATCGAAGCCCACTGGCTCTTCGATATGCCGGCGGATAAAATCGAGGTGCTGGTGCATCCTGAATCAATCGTTCATTCACTGGTTGAATTTATTGATGGCTCGGTTATTGCACAACTTAGTCGGCCGGATATGTGTCTTCCGATTCAATATGCCTTGACTTATCCTGCACGTGTCGCTGGGATTGGCAAACAACTGCGATTGGAAGAAATAGGCAAACTCACTTTCGAAAAGCCCAAGCCCAAGACATTTCGCGCGTTATCTCTGGGTTTCGAAGTCGTGCGAACGGGCGGCACCGCTGCTGTTGTTTTCAATGCTGCCAACGAAGCGGCTGTGCAGGAATTTCTGGAGGATAAAATCAGGTTTGTGAATATTATAGAGCTGATCGAGCATTGTTTGAACAAACATGATGTTAAAAAAAATGTGTCGCTTGAAGAGATTCTGCAAATTGATGACTGGGCAAGAAGAGAAGTGCAAAATCAAGTGTATAAGAGTAAAATAGTGAAACAAGGTAACCGCTGATTAAATATGGCTTGAGAGGTTGTTTGATGTCAGAATCAAAAGGTTTAGTGAATAAAAAATCGCAAGGTTTTTTTTGGTTACTGGTCCTTGCAGCAGCTATTATTCTGATTGTCCGTCACATAAATGTCTTTGGCAATGTGCTGCTTGTGCTGATCGGATTCGGAGCGGTGGTTATCGTTCATGAGTTCGGCCACTTCATCGTTGCCAAGCTGTCGGATATAAAGGTTGAGGCTTTTTCCATCTTTATGCCGCCGACTTTATTGGGTATTCGCAAAACAAAAGAAGGTTTTAAGTTTCGCATATTACCGAATTTTTCTGCCAAAGAAAATGAAGAATCAGATGATACTACCGTAAGCGAAATGAACAGGGCAACGGATAAGACAAACAACGCTGACGAGACGGAATATCGCATCGGGCTTATTCCCTTCGGCGGTTATGTAAAGATGCTGGGCCAGGATGATACAAGTCCGATTAAATCCAGCAACGACCCACGTTCGTTTTCGAATAAACCCGTCTCGACACGTGTCGCAGTTATTGCCGCCGGTGTCACCTTTAACGTCATAAGCGCCGTTATAATTTTCATGATAGTTTTTCTGATCGGAATAAACTTGATGCCGGCAGTAGTAGGCAATGTGGACCCGAATTCACCTGCAGCCAAGGCGGGACTTGAGCCGGGCGATGAGATAATTGAAATTGCCGGAAAAAGCAAGGACCTCGACTTCAGTAATATTCTGATAGCAGCTGCTTTGTCAAACAGGGGTGAAGAAGTTCCATTAAGAGTGAGGCACAGGGATGGCTCTGAAGAGGATTTTAAGCTTGTAGCGGAACAACTGCCGGGAAAGCCAATGAAGAATTTTGGTATCAATCCACCAGTGGATTTGACTATAGCGGAGGTTTCGGACCCTAATGTCTTACTTAAAAAAACCGGCTTACTGCCCGGCGACCGTATCAAAGCTGTTAATGGAAGGGAGGTGTCCAGCTTTTGGGAATTGGAGGAAATTGTACAAAGCACTCTTGCACCTGAAATAACTTTACTGGCAGAACGGCATATTAAGGCCGGAGAATCGCAGTTGGTTGAAAGCAAAATCGGATTAGAGAAAATACCGACCGGCACGGGGCAAATATATTCTATGGTGCCACGGTTTCGAATAGAAAATGTTAATGTAATAGAATCAATATGGATGAAAATTGCCGCTAAGATGCGTCGACTGTTAGAGAGGATTGGCATCAAGGAGCCGTTACAAAAGCAACCATTTGTGCAAAGTGGTGATATTATTTTAAGCGTCGGTAAAGTTGTTTATCCTTCGAGTGAGGAATTCAGTAACACAGTAAAGGAATGTGAAGATAGCGAATTATCGATAACAGTACTTCGAACCGACTCTAATGATGCTGGAGAACAGCATACTTTCAATGT
>Ga0154683_175_pt2 | contig 14041 bp, 17 predicted proteins | sample Rifle2008BG13ft_FD_116112 | JGI IMG/M metagenome (GOLD analysis project Ga0154683, IMG submission 116112) | Planctomycetes bacterium RBG_13_46_10 | reverse complement strand
TGACGGACTCTTTATCAAGTCCTTGTATTGACGCCGGCGATCCAAGTGTGTATCCGGGACGCGAGCGGATGCCCCACGGGGGCAGGGTTAATATCGGCGCTTATGGCGGGACACCTTTTGCAAGTCTTAGCGCACCACTTTGGTGGGATAACGATAACAAAAATCAATGAAATATTCATCACTGGTGCCTTTGCTCATCAATATTTTTCACTATTCCATTATTCGTGCAACTCTCTATCGATAAAACAACAGGGTTATTATAAATCCTTATATTTTGCATTTCATGCGCTCGTAGATAAATCTTGTTGTTGTTTAGTGAATTTAGAACCGTCTTAAAAGCAACTGTATAACAAGCATATATGATAAAAATAAGCAGATTTTCTTGACATGTACGCCGGCAATAGTTAAACTGTGTGAAAGTTTGTGAATGTGAACACAAGTACAAAAAGAACGTAGAGTATAAATGAAGTATCGAAATATACCAAATGAAACGATTAGGCGGCTGCCGATTTATATGCGAGCTTTGCTCTTTTCGAAAGAACAAGGCCGACAAAGCATCTCCAGCCAGGACCTTTCTCGTTTCATCGGCACCAATTCCGCCCAGATTAGAAAGGATTTTTCTTACTTTGGTGATTTTGGCACAAAAGGAGTAGGATATAACATTGATAATCTTGTTAAAGAAATAAAAAAAATTCTCAAACTTGATATTGATAAAAGAGTAGCTCTGGTTGGAGTTGGTAATTTAGGCTCAGCAGTCATAGCTTATCCAGGCTTCAAAATGTTCGGGTTCGACATAACTGCTGCTTTTGATATCGATCCTAAAAAAATCAGCAGAAAAATAAAAAATATCGTAATTGAAAATATTTCAAAGATTCCGTCTCTGAGAGACAAAGAAATTAATCTTGCGATTATAGCCGTTCCACGACAGGCAGCACAGGAAATGACAGATGCACTGGTAAAAGCGGGCGTAACAGGTATCTTGAATTTTTCTCCCTGCTATATTACTGTGCCTAAGAAAGTTAAGGTAATCACAATTGATATTGCAATGGACCTTGCCCGTTTGCCTTATTATGTGCCGGCAAGTTAAATAATGAAAAAGAAAATGCTGTATTTGTTTTAAGATGTGTCGAGTGTTATTGAGATTTTTATCTTTAGGATAATCAAATGAGCATAAAAAAGCTAAAAAAGGACATTTTCGTGCATTTCATTGATAACCTTATCCGAACGGTTAAGGTAATAGGCGTGCAAGCAAAGGGGGAAAGATTTGATTACGGATTGCTTGCCTCAGCCAAAGACTTAAGGCTTGATTATGATGTTACTTTGCAGCCGCCGAAGAAATATTTTCTGCCGCCGGTTGAGACTTTGGTCACTTATGAGGTCGGCGACGGCTACAGCTCTCAATACGATTGCGAACAGTTTGTATTAATCGGTGTTCATCCTTATGATATGGTCGCGATAAACCAGCTCGATGAGCTTTTCAGGCAGGATAATGTTGATTCTCATTATTTTGCCAGACGTGATAATGCTACAATAGTTGCCTGTGATGTGGTTAATCCATCGAAAAATGTATTCGCATCTTCCATGGGTACCGCCACTGTTAAAAATGGATATGATGTGCTTTTAACCGATATAGGAGATTCATACCTCGCCGAGGCTGCAACAGAGAAAGGGGAGAATCTCCTGGCCAAGGCTGCCGGCGCTGAAGAAGCCAACAAAGAAGATTTAAATAAGCGACAACAAGTATGGGACAAGAATGAAGCCGGTCTGAACAAACACCAGTTACAATGCAAAGTTACAGATTTGCCGAGGCTTTTGGGACGTGCGTATAACCATCCCGTCTGGGAGGAAAAAGCTAAAACGTGTTTTAACTGCGGCTCCTGCAACATGGTCTGTCCTACATGCTACTGTTTTGACATCCAGGACGATGTTGGCTGGGACTTCATTACGGGTAAAAGGCAGCGGGCCTGGGACGGCTGCCTGCTCGACGGCTTCACTAAAGTTGCCGGTGGACACGAGTTTAGGAAAAAACGAGCCGACCGCTTCAGACACCGGCTCTACCGAAAAGGCAAATATGTGCCTGAAAAGATAGGCGGCCAAATCGCATGTGTAGGCTGCGGCCGCTGTATAGACGCCTGTCTGCCGGATATTGCTAATCCGGTAAATGTTTATAACAGACTTGTAGCAGATTTGGGTGTCAAGTGATTTCAATGGTGTAATTAGGTTCACGGAGTAAAAATTTATGGCAATATGTCAAAGGTGTGCTGCTGAAAAAGATATTTACCTGCCACGGCTGGTGACACTCGAAAAAAAGCGGCTTATGAATCCCACGGAGATGTATATTCGGCTTTCATTCGATGAAAGCGAGCCATTCGATTTTATACCGGGTCAGTTTGTTGAGGTCTCGGTGGCAGGAATCGGAGAGGCGCCGATAACAGTCTCTTCATCACCGACCCAGAAGGGTTACTTTGAGCTTGTTGTCCGCCGAATTGGTAACGTCACCAATGCAATACACCGCCTTAGAATTGGCGATAAAGTCGGAATACGCGGCCCATTCGGCCAAGGTACATACCCAACAGAAGAGGCAAAGGGCAGAAATATCGTTTTCATATGCGGCGGAATCGGTCTCGTACCACAGCGGTCATTTGTCAACTACATTCTTGATAATCGTGCCGACTATGGAGAGCTGACGGTGATTTTAGGCACAAAATGTATGGCGCAGCGGTTCTTTCATTCGGAGCTTGACGCCTGGTCTCACCGTAATGACATAAAATTTATGGAGACGGTAGACGAAGCCAATGACTGCTGGCTCGGTAACGTCGGCGTTGTGACAACGCTGATTCCGAAAATTGAGGCTGAGCTTCGTTCGGCACTTGTGTTCATCTGCGGACCGCCGATTATGTATAAATTCGTATTGCTGGCCTTGAATGAGGCGAAGGTGCCCCATGAGAACATCTTTCTCAATTTAGAGCGTAAAATGAAGTGTGGCGCGGGCAAGTGCGGCCACTGCCAGATAAATAATTTTTACGTCTGTATAGATGGGCCGGTATTTCGTTTTTCGGACCTGAGTATAGCGCCGGAGGCAATATAATATGGATAGACCCAGAGTAGCTATTTTCGACTTTGCCTGCTGTGAAGGCTGCCAGCTACAGATAGTTAATCTTGAAGAAGAACTGCTTGAATTAATCGATGTCCTCCATGTCGTTGAGTGGCGTGAGGCGATGAGTGAGCAAAGTCGTGAGTATGATATAGTCATTATTGAAGGCTCTATCACAAGACCTGAAGACGAAAAACGCCTTGAGATTATAAGGACAAGAGCCAAGACTCTAATTGCTCTTGGTGCCTGTGCGACAATTGGCGGCGTCAATAAGCTAAAGAACAATTTCAACCTTGCGGATGTCAAACAATGCGTGTACGGCAAGGCAGCGAATATGCCGCACCTTGACACCGCGCCGACAAAAGCCGTCGATGAGGTCGTCAAGGTAGATTACAAAATCCACGGCTGCCCCATAGATAGAAAAGAGTTCACTTATGTGATTCGCTGCCTGCTTATAGGAAAGCGGCCTGAGATACCGGAATATCCGGTCTGCGTCGAGTGCAAGGCACGCGGCAATCCCTGCCTGTGGGATTATGGACAGGTTTGTTTAGGGCCGATTATAAGAGCCGGATGCGGCGCAAGATGTCCGTCATCAGGCTTTAGATGTTTTGGCTGCAGAGGGTATGTGGACGACCCCAACATCAATGCAGCCAAGGATGTTATCGAAAGATACAATTTGAGCGTCGATGCGCTCAAGGGCAAAATGGTTCTTTTTGGAAGCGGTCAGGGGCCAACAAATGCATAATAGCTTAGATATCAATGTTCATCACTTAACGCGTGTTGAAGGACACGGCAACATCGTTGTCAACGTCAACAGCGGCAAAATAGAGAAATTACAGTGGCAGGTCCCGGAGGCTCCGCGGTTCTTCGAGGCAATGGTAAGAGGCCACAGCTATCAGGATATTCAGACAATTGTTTCGCGTATTTGCGGTATATGCTCTATTACACATTCTCTTGCCTCCACCAAAACGGTCGAATCCGCGCTGGGCTTGAAAGTATCCGAGCAGACTGATAAGCTTCGAATACTAATGCACTATTCGGAGCAGCTTCAAAGCCATATTCTGCATATTGGATACTTAGCTGCACCTGACTTCTTTGGTGTTCCTTCGGTTGTGCCGCTTGTTGCCAGAGCTGGAGATGTCGTTAAGATAATCGTCAAAACCCATAGAATTGCCAACGAATGGTCGGACCTGCTTGCAGGAAGAACAACGCATCCAGTGACACTCATTCCGGGCGGACTTACTCGTATCCCCACTGAGCAGCAGCTTCGCCAATTGCAGCAAACACTTAAAGACGCAATCCCAGATTTAAAGACAATTGCCGATGTGGTCTTAAGCATTGCAGGAGGGATTCCGAACTTCGAACGACCAACCGAGTATGTGTCCCTTAAGCAAACGAATCCGTCTGCTTATACGTTCTATCACGGCGGCATCACCTCAACAGACTCCAAAGGATCAGTCCTGCCGATTGAAAAATGGCACGACGTGGCAAACGAGTACGTAGTCGAACAATCGACGGCCAAGTGGACGAAGTGGCACCGTGACAGCTATGCGGTCGGCGCACTGGCACGGTTCAACAACAACGCCGAATTGCTTTCACCGACGGCCAAAGACGTCGCAAAGGTGTTCGGGCTGGCAAAGGGCTGCTGCAACCCGTATATGAATACCATCGCCCAACTCGTCGAGTGCGTTCACGTGGTCGAGACGAGCATAGCTATGATTGATGAACTACTCACCAAGGGATTAAAAGACGAAAAGGCAACAAGTACTCCGAAGGCCGGTAAAGGCGCCGGGTGTGTTGAGGCGCCCCGCGGCATTTTGTTCCATGAGTACGAATTCGACAAGAATGGTAATTGCACCGCCGCTGATATTTGTATCCCGACGAACCAGAACCACGCCAATATCCAGAAAGACTTTGAGAAGTTAGTGCCTGAAATAATTGATGAGGGTCAGGATGCCGTCCGCCAAAAACTTGAAATGCTGGTACGTTCTTACGATCCTTGCATTTCCTGCTCGACACATATGCTCAAAGTGCAGTTTGTAAGGTGACAGACACGGCTCGAAAAAATGTTGTCGTGATAGGACTGGGCAATGTGCTTTTGTCCGATGAGGGCATCGGCGTTCATATAATCAATAAATTATCAAGCCTAAAGAGGCAATTTCCTTTTGTTGATTTTATTGATGCCGGTACAGGCGGCATGAATATTCTGCATATTCTTGAGTGCAGATGTAAAGCCATTATTATTGACTGTGCAAATATGGGTGTTGAGCCGGGGCAAATTAAAAAATTTACTCCCGACCAAGCAGTAAGCGTAAAAACCCTTTCCCATTATTCTCTTCACGAACAGGACCTGCTGCAAATAATCGGTATGGCAAAGAGGCTCGACCAGTGCCCGCAGGAGATTGTAATATTTGGCATTCAGCCGGAAAATACCGGCTATGGGCAAAAACTTAGCCGAAAACTTATGAACAAAATGGATGATTATATAAAATTAGTTTGCCAAGAGCTTGATGGCTAGTTTGTTTATGTAAGAATACAAATGGATGAAGCTAAGTTATTGCTTAATGCGTATTATGAAATCTTATATGAGCGCCTGGATTCAAACAAGAATATTCTGGCAGCAAGGATAGAACAGCTTCTCAGTGAAGAGATTGTAAAGCAGGGATTTGAAAATTTTGACAACGACAAAATTAATGCATATCGCGATGTGTGTTTAGCTTTTGTGGATGAACGAATAGAAACTTATAATCCAATTGGATTTCAATATACCTTTGACCGCATCAGAGCACATGAGGCGGCTGAGCTTGAACTACAGCTTAACTGGTATGACAGCCGGGCGGAATTTAAGGCTTTAATGGAAGCGGCACACAGCAAAGCAGTTGCACGCCTGAAAGAAAACAACCTGAGGCCACTTGCAGATGAGCTGATTAAAGAGGTCGGCGCATTCCCTGATAACAGCATCATTTCCACTTACCATGCCGAACCTGCTTTGAACAAATTGCCTGACTATATCGTAGCCAGAGCGATTGAGGAAACAATCAGGTGATTAACCTTGTTTCAATTAGATTCTTTTGTTTTTCCTTTACAATTATTTTCTTGATGTTTATGGGGCTGCTATAGTATTTTAGCTTGGATGGGATACTTATGAAAGGTGGCAATTATGGAACGAAGAACATTCCTCGCTTTTGGTGCCGGTACAATTGGCGGGTTCTGCCTGCAAGGATGTGCCGGACTTAATCAAATGTTGGCTGGTTCAAAAGAGCTTTTTAAGATTTCATTGGCTCAATGGTCGCTGCATCGCCGGTTAAACGGCCAACAAAAACCAATACTGGACAACCTCGATTTTGCGAAAGAGGCCCGCAGCTTCGATATTGAGGCGGTTGAGTACGTGAATCAATTCTTTAAGGACAAAGCTAAAGATACGAAATATCTTACCGAGATGAAAAAGCGGGCAAAAGATAACGGCATAAAGTCTCTGCTGATTATGTGCGACGGAGAAGGTAATCTCGGTGACCCTGATTCTCAGCGGCGGAAAAAAACCGTCGAGAATCATTACAAGTGGGTCGAAGCAGCAAAGTTCTTAGGCTGTCATTCCATCCGCGTCAACGCTTACTCGCAGGGCAGCTTCGAGAAGCAAATGGAGCTTGTGGCCGATGGCTTAAGCAGCCTTAGTGAATTCGCTGCTGATTATAAAATCAACGTCATCGTGGAAAACCACGGCGGCCTGTCATCAAATGACCATTGGTTAACCGGCGTTATTACAAAAGTGAACCTGCCTAATTGCGGGACACTGCCGGACTTTGGCAACTTTCCACCGGAGATTGACCGTTACGAAGCCGTTAAGGCTATGATGCCCTTCGCCAAAGCAGTCAGTGCCAAAAGCTACGACTTTGATGAGCAGGGCAACGAAACTATGATAGATTATTATCGCATGATAAGTATTGTTCTTGCTGCCGGCTACCACGGCTACGTGGGCATCGAGTACGAGGGCAACAAGCTTAGTGAAAACGATGGCATAATAGCCACCAAACAACTATTAGAAAAAATACAACAAAAAATAAAGAATGTTTAAGCCCGGTATCGTGAATTACAAAACAAGGGCAGGAATATGATTGTCGGCCTTTTAACTGCTCATTTGTGCATGCACGGAATTACCTCGCTGAAGGAAAAAAGAAGCATCGTCAAAGGTCTTATCGGCAGACTCAAAAGTAGATTTAACATTTCCATCTCAGAGGTTGAACATAACGATAGCAAAAACAGTGCCGTCATCGCCTTAGCACTTGTCTCAAATGATACACGTTTCATAGACCAGCAGATTGATGCCGTCATCAACTTTATGCGAAATGACGGGCGGTTCTTTTTGGGGGAAATGGAACGAGAAACCTTTAATGCGTAGTTTTAAAGCCGCAGAAACAGCGATTATCAAATCTGTGGTAAAACCGCAGGCGAAATCTGCCTTGTGCTAAAACGATCTATCGACAATGAATCTTACGCTGAAGAATATATCAATAGCCATCGCAGAACAAAGTAAAATCCAGCGAAGAATGGAGAATCGCATTTTCTCGCGCGCCATAAAAAAAATAATTGTAGTTGTTATTGCTCCGAGTATATACATTTTAGCAGATTCGGTAAGAAGCTTAGCAGCTCCATTGCCGAGACCCGCGAATACCTGGAAGTATTTTGTCGCCAGCAGTAGTGTCACTACAGCCAGCGTAACTGAAACTACCGCAGTCAGCAACACCCATCCTCGGTCGGCATAACCAGCTGAGGCAAGTGCCTGCATCCCTACACCAATTAAAACCGAGCAGCACAAGGCGGGAATAGCAAACCACATAACCGGGCTGATATCGTAAAAAGACTCACAAAAAGCCAAAATTGTGCCCAGACTAAGAATTACAATAATGCCGAACCGACGGGCTGTCACTAATATGGCAAAGCCCATCACAAGAGCTGCTATCGGCACATGATAAAAACCGACCAGAGCACCACTTCGTTGAGCCATAACCAGAGGAGCCACAAAGCCTGCTAAATCAGCCAAATGTAATTTAGCACTTACCGGTACTGCAAATAGATGATAGTGTTCGGATATTCTGAAGAAAAGCACTATTGTTAAAAAGGGCAACGCCGACAATGGCAAGCTTAACCACCGCCACCGGGTTTTTACAATGAATGAAGCAGGACAAAACAGCCATGGTATGCCGGCAGCTAAAAGACCGGCAGCTGGGTGGAATTTAGCCAAGCCGATGAAAAATGCCCCAAAGCCGTACATTGCACCTGCAAAAAATGACGCCGTATTAGCTGCCAGCCACCTCCGGCTAAGCACAAAACATCCTAAGCAGGCCAAAGATATATTTACAATAACAAGGTAGTGAATCGCATCGAATTTTTTGAATTGCGGTCGATACAAATATACTGCAAATGCAACATATATTATAGTTGCCGCAGCAGTTTTATAAAATGTCCCGGCTATTTGCCTGCTATTTGCCATTACGTTCGACAAGCTCAGTGCAAGTTTGCGGATTATCTGAATTGTCTCAAAATGCAGTTATGGAACATAATATCGCTTCGAAATTTTCTCCCTGCCCTATCATTATATAAGTTTCAATAATTTAGGGATGAATAGAGAAATCTCCGGAATATATGTTACAAGCATCAGGGCGATCGCCATAGCAGCAAAAAATGGAAGAAGGGGTCTTATTACCTTTACGATGGTCGTCTCGCCTACACCACAGCCAACGAACAAACATGTACCCACCGGCGGAGTGCACAATCCAATACAAAGATTGGCAATCATAATCATCCCAAAATGAATCTTGCTCATTCCAAGCTGCTGGACCATGGGAAGAAAAATCGGGGTAAATATTAGAACCGCCGGCGTCATATCCATAAATGTACCCACGAACAACAGCAGGATATTTATAATCAATAAGATTACAATCTTATTGCTGGAGATGGACAACAATGCCGCACTGACATTCTGAGGAATATTCTCTGAAGTCATTATCCATGACATTGCCTGTGAAGTTCCAATCAAAAGCATTACAACTGCTGTGGTAATTCCGCATTGCAGTAAAATCCCGGGTATTTCCTTGATTTTAACTTCCCTGTAAACTACAACCGCCAATAAGAACGCATAAACAACAGCAATAGCCGCAGCTTCAGTCGCTGTAAAAATCCCTCCTAAGATTCCGCCCAAAACGATAACTATAAGCAATAAGCTTAATATCGCCCGTCTAAACGTCATTAGAATCTGCCCAAGGCCGGCCTTGTCGCCAGCACCGTAATTTCTTTTTTTACTGATAATTCCGCTGGCCACCATCAATAACAAACCGAAGACTATCCCAGGCAAAATACCTGCCATAAACATTGCAACAATAGACACACCCCCGCCGGCAACAAGCGCATAGACAATCATAATATTACTCGGAGGAATCATCAGCCCGGTTGTAGCGGCCGTAGTTGATACAGCCACATTAAAATTCTTGTCATATCCTTTTCTATTCATCTCCGGAATCATAAAGCCGCCTATAGCTGATACTGCAGCGACCGCAGAGCCGGAAAGAGCGCCAAAAAGCATACAGGTTAAAACATTGACATATGCCAGCCCGCCCGTGAATCGGCCCACTAAAGCGCTGGCAAAATCTATTAGCCTGCGAGCGATTCCTCCCTTACCCATAAATAAGCCCGCCAGGATGAAAAAGGGTATGGCAAGAAGCGAAAAGGAATTAATTCCTGTAGCCATACGCTGGGCAATTATATCTGAAGCGCTATTAATCGAGCCCATTACATACATACCAGTCAAAAATGTTGAAATCCCGATACCCACGGCAATCGGCACATTTATTAAAAGCAGGAAGATAAAACTAAGCGTCAGGATTAGAACTGGTACACTCATATCGAATAATCCTTTTTTATGGTTTAGGTTGCTTTCTAAGTGACGTATTTATTATTTCTGCAATCATCTCAATCGAAAAAATAACAATGAAAAAACCGCTGATAGGCACGGCAAGATAAACATAACCCCATTGAATCTTCAATGCGGCTGAAGGCTGCCCATTAAAGAGCGCAGAAGAAACAAGTCTATAACCCCCATATACCAAAACGAGGCTCGCAAAAAGAGCAACGAGCAAATAAACCACCAACTGTCCTATTGTTTGCCATCTCTGATTTAGCTTGCCCACAAAGTAATCGACCCCCAGATGGCTTCTTCGAATAAATCCTATACTGGCACCGAGCAATGAAACCCATATTAAAAGCATTCTTGCAAGCTCTTCGGTCCACGGACTCTGGTGTCCCAGGACATATCTTGTAAAAACACCCCAAACCACATCGATTACCAAAAAACCCGTAACCAGTATAACCGCTAATTCAAGGGCTTTAATAAGCCATGTGTCGAACTTTCGAAAAACATCAAGCATAATTACTGAACCTTACTAATTTCGTCTATCATTTCGCCGACTTCCGTACCTTTATAAGAATCGTACATCGGCTTTACTTTATCTCTGAAAGGCGCTTTATCAGGAGAAAACAGCTTTACACCATGTTCCTGAACTGTTTTTAATGCATTTTCCCTGGTCTCTTTCCATAATTGTTTTTGGTGCTCTACCGACTCGTTAGCTGCTTGCTGTACCATTTGTTGCACATTTGCGGGTAATTTGTTCCATGTTTTCATGCTAATAAGAACTATATCGGGAACCATCGTGTGCTCATCGAGGCTGTAATACTTGCAGACTTCGTAATGACCGGAAAGATAAAAGCTCGGCGGATTATTTTCAGCTCCGTCAACAACCCCCTGCTGCAGCGAGGTGTATAACTCGCCCCAGGCAATAGGTGTCGGAGATGCCCCCAGTTCCTTAATCATCTGCATGGATGTCTGGCTTTCCTGAACCCTGATTTTCATTCCCTTAAGGTCTTCCGGTGTCAAAATCGGTTTTGTTTTAGTGTAAAAACTTCTGCTGCCGGCATCATAATAGCATAAACCCCCGAGGTCTACATTTTCACCCGCTTTTTTGAGCTTCTCTCCAATCGGTCCATCCAATACTTTCCAGAGATGCTCTTTGTCTCTGAAAAGATAAGGAATACTAAAAATGCTGAATGACGGAATGAAACTTTCCAGTGGCGAAGTAGAGACCTTTGTCATATCGAGTAAACCCATCTGGACCTGCTCAATCATTTCACGCTCAGAGCCTAACTGCTCTCCCGGATATACCCGTAGAATTACCTTTCCTCCGGATTTTTCCTTGAGTTTCTCGGCCATAAAAAGCATTGCCTTGTGTACAGGGTGCTCAACATCGAGCGAGTGACCGATTTTGAGCTCCGTAACATCGCTCTTCCTGCTGCATCCGAACAAACCAAAAACAAGCACCACCAATGTAATGTAGAAAAATGCTCTACTTTTCATAATTTAACTCCTGTTGGCTGATAGAATATTTTCATTGCTTAAAATTTTGAATTTTTCAAACACCACGTTTTACCACAGGCTTTAGATTTCACATAGTAACAGAAATCAGCCAATTGTAAATTGAAAATAAAAAAACCCCGCAGCGCATCCCTTCGCTACGGGGCAATGAAAAAGACGATAATTACAACATCGAGACTTAAGAAGTAAAACCAAAGACAAAATTAAGACAATAAACTTAAATACTGGTTTTTATTTGTATTCTAAATCCTTATTTTTTTCCCGGTATTTTTACAACAACGCCAAGACGTCCCAGCTCGCCGGCTACATCCGGCTGGTTCGGATTAAGCTGAAAACTCTTGCTTAAATATTCTTTCGCATGTTCTTCATCATTTTTATTCAAGTAGTAGAAACCCACTTGTTTGTTAACCTCCGGCAAATCCGGTCCCAGACGAAGTGCCTGTTGATAGCATAATAGTGCGTATCCATCGAGTTGCTGTCTGCTAAAAGCCCCGGCAAGTTCAAGCGAGGATAACGCCGAACCTGAAGTTTGGTTCATATAATTCCTGGCATATTGCTCAGCTTTAGCTTTATAACCGTTACTAATCAGGCCTTTTACCATAGCCGCTTGAGAATTTCTGTGTGCGGGATCAAAATCTAAAGCTATGTTATAATGATATTCTGCTTTCTTCCAGTTACCCTGTTCCCGATATAATTGGCCCAGCTCAAAATGCGCATCCGGATTTTCAAATTTAGTGTTTAGCTGCTTATTTAATAAAGCTATTTTTTCGTCAGCCGATGTCGGTGCCGGCCCCTTTTTTGCATCAGACTCACAGCCGGTAAATATCAAAAGCAATAGAAATGAAAGATTTAAAATAATTAGGGGAAAAATCCACACCCTATTTCCGCCAATGTGGAATTCAACCGATTTCGGCTCCGCCGCGGCATATTTTACCTTCGGGCTTTTACCCATCGTCCCTGACCTCACAACTCAATTCAGACAATTAAAAATTATAAAGCGGCTCTATTTTGCTATGACGTTTCTATCCTTGCAAGAAAAATTTTATATCATTATAAAGTTTTTATGTCCATCCGCGAACTCATATCTCTAAATGACTTAATATCATAATGTTAGAACACTAAAGAATTTTCAAAAAGAACTCTATACAGAAAAATCCTCTTATGTTTGCAGCAAAGGGAGCAATCTTTTGCGAAACATGTCGATCACCGCCGGGAATATTGAATATCGAACTCTGAATTTTAAGGGACGTCGCTCTGCAGGAACCCAAATTCACAATCCGTCATTCGTTATTCGCCGCGCGTTCTCCTTTGTTTCATCCAAGGACATGAATCTCGCTGAGGACACTCTTTGCAACTATGTTTGGTCGAGAATAGCGGCAGCAGCACAAATGCATCAACTGCAAAAACAATCAGCAGAGCCAAAAGACCTATAGAAAATGTGTGAAATTCGACAGTGACACCAACTAATACAGGTATGAACCACAACGGCACAATTACAGGTATGTGTTTCTTAAACTTTTCATTGAAACAATCCTGACTCGATTCTCGATTCTGGAGTTTCCGGCTTCGTAGCTTGCCCGCTATTTGGCCATACCCACACGGGCAAAAATTAGTGTCATAGTATCGGCAGAAAGGACACAAAAACAGAATTATCCAAAAAACTCCTGCTACACCGTATATTAGGTACGCAACCGCAGTTAACCATTTCCATAACAGTGTATTGATGCTTAAAAACAAGACTGCCATTCCCAGCATTATCATAGCTATATAGGGGAGGTTATTGATAAGCTCCTGGGTGTGCGAGTATTGACGCGATTGAGAACTCATTGCTCTTCATCAGCCCTTTCTAAAACGCTAAGTATCTTGCTAAACGCGCTACGAATCTGACTATAGTCAAGAAGATCGACCGTGAACCGGCCGTCTGTGTTGAGGCAAGAAGTGATGCCGCCATCGGAGAACAAGATGTTCGTAACCTTCTGGCGGTGATGGGTCCGCGGCTTTACATTGAATTGGGCCAGGTCGTCAGGACAAAGGAACTGCGTATCAACAGCCAACGCACGGATTGGGTGCCCGTTGCGATTCCGACCCAAGTTGTCCAACGTAATCCGTTTCGCAGGTGGCTCACTGGGGTTGTCAAATAGACGAGTTACAGAGGCATGACGATAATAGTAGCTGCACTGTGCCTGCCGCTTACCTACATTGGCCAACTCCTCAACAGCGGAAACACGCTGGTCCGGGCCAGGGCAAAAGAGAATCCTGGATTGCTCGGATAGGTGACTCCGCAAAAGCAGGCCTAAGCCGACCGGCTCGCCGCTTCTCAGTGAGATCAGGCTGGTCGGTGCACCCGTAGATGGGTAGAAGTCGGCAGGCGACAAGAAAGGTGGGGCTATAGGCCCTATGGGAATGCTGTTGTCGTACTCATCGGCATAAGAATGGATGGCTATGCCAATCTGCCTCAGATTGGACATGCAGGCCGTTCTATGGGCCGATACCCTCGCCGTCGTGAGTACAGGAACCAGCACCGCCAT
>Ga0154683_143_pt5 | contig 14257 bp, 14 predicted proteins | sample Rifle2008BG13ft_FD_116112 | JGI IMG/M metagenome (GOLD analysis project Ga0154683, IMG submission 116112) | Planctomycetes bacterium RBG_13_46_10 | reverse complement strand
CTATGGCGAGAAATCTTGCCCCGAAGCTGCAGACGCTAGCGGAACAGCTTGGAACAGTATCAATTACTATTGCCGAGCAACCAATGGCGGAACAGGTGCCTCAGGTCACTCGTCTGTCGAATGAGACGGAGGCTTCCTATCAAAGACGGCTGCAGCTCGTTCAGCAGAGAGCAGCCCAGCAAAGGGCCGCCCAGCTCAGAGCTCAGCAGGCCGCTGCAGGCAAACCTGCCCAGCCGGCAGCAGCTGAGGCTGCTGTATATCTTGATGCCGATGAGAGAACCAACCGCATCCTGATGATAGGGATCGAGGAGCAGTTAAAAGAAGTAAATGAATTAATAGATGCTCTTGATGTTGAGCAACAGGACTTGCGAACTCTTGGCATATATAAAATCAAAAACGTTGGTGCTGAAGAGGTCAGGAGCAAGCTGGAAGAGCTTGGCATAGTCGGTGAAGTACCTGAGACTGTTACTTCGAGACTTACCAACGGAGCAATTGCTGCAAAGCCTCCTGTTATCAAGCCGGAGGCCCCGTCAGTTGATTTCGGTATTGCCACAATGGAAGCTCCGCTGGAACAGCCACAGGTAGTTGTAATAGAAGCAACAAATTCGTTATTGGTTAATGCAACGGCCGAACAGCATGTCCAGATAGCGACTATTGTCAACTACGTGGACAGCCAGACGGAATTAGAAGAAATGCCGTATCAGCTTTATCCGCTCGAAAATCAATCCCCGGAACATTTGGCAACAATACTGCAAGATCTTATTCAGGAGACTATCCAGACCCAGGATAAAGAAGGTAAGATTGAACAAGTTGTACAAAAGAGGAGGGAAGAAGAGATAGTTATCGTCCCTGACCCAAATACTTTTTCCCTGATTGTCTATGCAAGTAAAAAGAATCAAGGTTGGATAGCCAGTTTAATAGAGAAATTAGATAAAAGAAGGCCACAGGTGCTTATTGATGTATCGCTTGTGGAAGTCAGCAGAACAGATGAGTTTGACCTTGATTTGCAGCTTGCAAGTAAATTCCCCAAGTTTTTACCTGGTGGACAGATGGATGTAGTTGGTTCTGTTATTGAACCATTCCTTAATGGCACAGCTGCCGAAGCATTTTCTTCCCCAAAGGCTGGTACAGCACAGGGTTTTTATAGTGATGCTCATATTCAGGCGTTATTGACCGCCATCGAAAGTAAAAGCTATGGCCGAATCTTGGCAAAGCCGAAGATTCTGGTCAATGATGGACAGCCCGGAACAATTCGAACTACCGATAAAACTAGTGTTAAAATACAAACTATTCTCACTCCTCAAGAAGGTAATTCGACGACTGCTACCAGTTTCCTGGACGTTGAAGCCGGTATTACGCTTACCATAACACCTAATATAAGCGAGGGTGATCTGTTAAGATTGAAGGTCGAGTTAGACAGAACCGATTTTCTCCAGCGGCCTAACGAGGATAGTCCACCAGATACAACATCAAGCAATATCAATACAATAGTGACCGTCCCCGATGGTCGTACAATAATTCTCGGAGGTTTGCTGAAGTTAAACCAGACTAAGGGAGGCAAAAAAGTGCCTTTAATTGGTGACCTACCTCTTATAGGTGGTTTATTCAGAAGCACAGCCAACAAGGATAACGAATCTCGGCTTTATATTTTCGTCAAGGCTAATATCTTAAGGCCTGAACAAACCGCAAACGCCGGTGGGCTGCCGGAGCTGGAGAACATATCACAGAGAAATAGAGCATCGTTTGAAAAATTTGAGGATAAATTCCAGCAGTACCATGACTGGCCGGGAGTAAAACCTCGACCAATGGACCCATTGAAAGTGCTTGAGGCTGAATAAAATATTAGTAATCTCGATACTGGATGCTCGATACTCGTTGAGGACCGAGCATCAGGCATCGAGAATCGAGAATCGAGAAATGAAAGATTTATTGATACGAACAGCGAAGCGGACCGGTCTTATTGATGCCGAGCAATTAGCTAAGTTTCTTGAAGAAAACAGCAATCCCGGAAGGCTTGATGAGCATTTGCTTAATTGTCCATATTTTACAGAAGATGTGGTTTTAAAGCTTTTTGCTGAGGCTCTGGGCTGGGAATATCTGTCTGAGATACCTTCAAAGGCGGTGCCGGCTGAGTTCATTGAAGCAGTTCCTGCAACCTATGCTCAAAACCATTATCTAATCGGGATAAAAAACGATGGTGATAGCAATGAGCTTACGGTGGTTTTATCCAGGCCTTTGGATGCAAATATCCTGGATAATGTCTCGAAGATGACAGGTATGTCGGTTAAACCCGCCGTATCTACTCGTGCCGCTATTACATCTGTGATTGATGTCGCCTACGAGCAGAAGACAACTGTCATTGAGGAGGTGGCGGAAGAGCTTGATTCACAGAATCTCGACAAGCTTGTTGATGAAGTAGCTGCTTCGGACGACCTGCTCGACGTGGTCAATCGCCCGCCGGTCATCAGGCTGGTCAACGATATTCTTTTTCGTGCTCTGCAGTTAAGGGCCAGTGACATTCATGTCCACCCGTATGAGTCAAAGATTCAGATTCGCTATCGTATTGACGGCATTTTATATGACACTTTGAGTTTGAACAGAAATGTGCTGCCGTTGATCATTTCTCGTATCAAGGTTATGGCAGGTATGGATATTGCCGAGCGCCGGCTTCCGCAGGATGGCCGCTGCAGTGTCCGGCTGGGCCAGCGCGAGGTTGACTTGCGTATCAGCACGGTGCCGACCAGCTATGGTGAACGCAGTGTCCTGCGGCTGCTTGATAAAAGCACCGCTCTTTTCGGGCTGGACGAGCTGGGACTCTGGGAGGAGGATTTGAAAAGATTGGATTCCCTGCTGCACCGCTCTCATGGCGTGATTTTTGTGACGGGGCCGACAGGAAGCGGAAAAAGTACCACTCTTTATGCCTGTCTTAACAGAATTAATTCGTCCGAAAAGAATGTTATAACCATCGAGGACCCTATCGAATATCAGCTCGAGGGAATCAGCCAGATTCAGGTCGCATCCAAGAAGGGAATGACTTTTGCCACGTCGCTTCGGCATGTGCTGCGTCAGGACCCGGATGTTATAATGGTCGGTGAGGTTCGAGATATCGAAACAGCCCGCATGGCGATACAATCTTCACTGACCGGGCATTTGGTTTTCAGCACACTGCATACGAATGATTCGGCAGGGGCGGTGACCCGGCTTTTGGATTTGGGTCTTGAGCCGTATCTGGTAAGCTCATCGCTGATTGCAGTAATCGCACAGCGATTGGTGCGGAAGGTCTGCCCGAATTGCAGACAGAAGTATGAGCCCACACTTCACGAGTTAAGAGAGCTTGGCCTGGGCAGCGTGGAAGCATTCAGTTCAATCCAGAACAATGTATCCTTCTTTGTGGGAACGGGATGTGATAGGTGTTTTCAAACGGGTTATCGAGGTCGAACCGGTATTTATGAAATGATGCTTGTTAATAATGAAATCCAGGAGCAGATATACAAAAGAGAAACTGCCGGTACAATAAAGAGGAATGCCCTTGAATCCGGGATGCAGACGCTACGCATGGATGGGACAAGGAAAGTGCTTGCAGGGATAACAACAATTGCTGAAGTTTTAAGAGTGACACAAACAGATATAATTTAATAAATGGATTTTCAGTTTCGTTATGCCAAGATACAGTTATACAGCGATAGCAGCGGACGGCAAAAAGCTTAAAGGTGCAATTGCAGCTGAAAATTCCTATGCTGCGAGAAAACAGCTAAGGGCACGGAGTATCCATCCCACATCCGTGACGGAAGTCAGCTCATCAATCAGGCGCAGAGTTGCACTTCTTTCATTTATCTCAAAAGGCAGCAAAAGCCAGATAATTGATTTTACCAAGCAGATGGCCACGCTTCTTGATTCAGGGATTAAATTGACCGAATCGCTTTCCGTGCTTACCATGCAGACTTCCGATGTACGGTTGAAAAATGCCATTACCGATATTCGCGATCGTGTTATAACCGGAGAGTCACTTGCGGATGCCCTGAAGGATTATGGTAATTACTTTGATGTCATCTATGTAAGTATGGTACGCGTAGGTGAGGTTACCGGCACTTTGGCACAGAGCTTTGCAACCATATCCAGCTTTATGGAAAAACGCCGGCGGGTGGAATCTAAAGTATTAACGGCAATGATATATCCGATTGTTCTAATATTATTCTGTATCGTGGCTATTCTAATCCTGACAACCAAGGTGATTCCGACCATAGGTGAGCAAATTGAAAGGGCGGGGCAGGAACTGCCCTGGATAACCAACCGAATGATGGATGTAGGCTTTATTTTGACAAGCTGGTGGGTATTAGTGGTTATAGCGGCAATGTTTGCAATTGTCTGGAGTCTTAGGAAGTTCTTTAAAACCGAACGCGGCGCATATTTACGCGATAAGTTTTTACTGTCATTGCCAATATTCGGTCCTCTGATAAAACAGCGTGTTATTTCGCGTTTTGCATCTACGCTTTCAACGCTTCTGAGCTCGGGACTTTCTATGGCAGAATCTCTTAGGGTTGTCGCCGAAGTCACCGGAAACAGCCTGATGAAAAAAGCCGTCCAGCAGTCCCGCGAGAGAATTCTTGCAGGAGCCGATATTGCAACGCCTTTGAGAGATAGCGGCATCATCGACCCTGCTATCGCACACATGGTTGCTGTCGGGGAAAAAAGCGGCGAACTGGAAACAATGCTTAAAAGTATAAGTGACAATCTTGAAGCTTCGACGGATGTGGTTATTGAGAGGTTAAGTGCGGCGATTGAGCCGATTATTATAATTTTTATGGCTGGTATAATTGGTTTAATTGCTTATGCTACGATATTGCCGATTTTGAAAATTTCGGCAGTACAGCTTAAGTGATTTTTTTAGAGGTTGGATAAAAACATGAAAGAGAAAAACAGGAATAAAAGAAATGGTTTTACGATGGTAGAGCTAATGGCTGTTCTTATCATCCTTGGATTGCTTATGGCTGTTGTAGTTCGTAATTTTGTGGGTCAGACAGATAGGGCACGTGTCACAACTACAAGAGCTAACCTGAAAATTCTCCATTCGGCAGTTAGTCAATTCAAGATGGACACCGGGCGATACCCAACCGAAGACGAAGGTCTTAGTGTTCTAATCACACCGCCGGATGATGTTACGAGTTATCCGCCGGATGGCTATCTGGATACTACCGACCTGCCAAAGGACGGCTGGGGAAGAGATTTTGTCTATATATCTTATCCTGAAAGTGGTAAGTCATTCGCAATCAAGAGTTACGGCGCCGATGGAGAAGAAGGCGGTGAAGGCTATGACACCGATTTGCTCAGCACCGATGCAAACTAATCACGTATCTCGGATGAAACACAACTTACAAGGTGCACTTCGAGCCTCAGGCGGCTTTACGCTAACCGAGCTGATAGTCGTGATTGTTATGATTTCTCTGATTGTGCTCTTGGCACAGGTGAATCTTTTTTCAGCGATGCAGAGAAAAACATTTAAGGGACAGTTGCAAGATTTTGTCTCTACAATGCAAATGGCCGCCAGTGCCGCTGCTGAAAGCGATAGAAGATACGAAGTTATTATTGATTTGACTGAGCAAAGTTACCTGCTACGCCAGATTACTACATCCGACCTTTCGGAAGTTTTGGATGAAGAGATAATCGTACAGAATAATTTTAGCAGCAATTGCCGCGTAGTCTATGTTGAGTTTGATGATGCAGACTTTACCAACGAAGGCAGAGCAAAATTCCGAGCCGGACGTTCAGGCTGGCAATACGGCGGTAAGATTGTCCTGCTGGATGAAGGTGAAAAACCGTATTCGGTCGTGGTCAACCGGCTTAACAGGATGATTGAATTAAAAGAAGGTAATGTTGAACTTTTAGTGCCGAAGGCTCAAGATGAAATACCTTTCTAAAAATAGCGATGCGCCCCAGCGAAGGATCTGCGAATTTTCAGGGAGAAAAGCCTTTACTCTCGCAGAGGTTATGACCGCTTTGGTTATATTGGGCTTAATCTGTTCGGGTGTGTTGGTTGTGATTGGCCGCTGTGCGGCCTCGGCTACGGATACGGCGCTGCGAATGCAGGCCTTTGAGGTGGCACGTGAAAATATGGAAAAACTGCTTGTCTCGGAGTTTGTGGAGGAAGGCACAGATTTTGGGGACAGCGAAAAATATCCACAGATTAAATGGCAGACCGCAGTGGAGACATTTTATGAGCCGATAACATCGCAGATGTGGGTCAAAGCAGTATGCACGGCTGAGTACAGTGACAGTACGGATAAAACACAAACCATTGAGCTGACTCACTGGCTGACTCAGGTGACAGATGAGCAGATGAATGAGCTTATGGGTCAGGATGAGCAGGAACAGGAATGGCTGGCTAATCAGATTCTTGACACCATAGAAGAAGCTGCCGCATATGCTCGAGTCGATGTTCAAACAATCGAACAATGGATTAATGATGGATTAATAACAACTGAAGAAGGAGCTTTTTTCAAGCGTAATCTTGATATCTACAAAAGTGCCGGGGGCAAACCGAGCACCGATGAAAAGAACATGCAGATTAGCACCGTTGAGCAACTGTTGGCGATGGTGGGAGAACAATATCAATCTAAAGATAAACAACAGCAGGGCGAAGTAGACCCTGTAACCGGTTTACCTTATAAGGATATCGATAAGAAAGATGTGGACGAGATTTTCAACATATTAAAAGAACGTAAACGCTGACAAGGTTGAGTTTAATTGCGTAATCGCAAGTAATAATATATGAAAATAAATCGTAAAACGATTAGAGGGCAAAGGGGCTTTTCGCTGGCCGAGATGCTGGCGGCTCTGACAATATCAGCAATGGTTTTGGCTGCGGTGCTTGGTATTTACAGTCGGGCCGAGCATACAGCCGCTGCGGTGATGCGAAGGCTCGAAAGTCCGAGACTTTCATCAGAGGTTCTGCAGCGCATCGCTGAGGACCTCGACAGGATAATTGCTGCCGACTCGGATGTTAGAATAACAATTGAGAACAAATTTGATAAAGGTCTGCCGACTGCCAGGCTGAATATTCGCAAGACAATCACAGACAGCAAGAATAACGAGCAGATATTTGAAGAAATAATCTGGCAGGCAAATTATGATTATGACACCGACTCCAGGGGTCTTGTATTATATCGAAGTCACACCGGCATGACACTGGAAGATAAACTGCTTGATGAAAAAAGAAGTGATTGGGAAGGCTCATATTCTTTTGTGCCAATTTGTACCGGTATTACTTTTTTTAAAATCGAAGTTCCCTTGGGAGAAAACCTGCAAAATGTATGGGCAACCCCTGGTCTGCCGCCTGGAATAAAGGTGACGATTTCTTTTGCCGAGCCTTTTAAAACAGCAGGCGGTACTATGGATGTGCCGGAGACGGAAAAAATCACAAGAACTATAGCTATCGACAGAACCAGAAAGATCAGGTTTGAAATTCCAGTTTCACAGGAGCAGGAAGAGCAAAAGGGACAAGAAGAGCAAAAGCGGCAGGAAGGACAAACAGAACAAAAGGGACAGCAAAAAAGCAATGAAGAAAAAGAGCAAAAGTAATCTTGGTGCTCGCCGGCAGAACGGCGTAGTTCTTTTAATAACGTTGGTACTGCTGGTAATATTGGCTTCGCTCGGTTATACTTTGAGCAATATCGTTGCTGCGCAACGTCACCGCCGGCAGTATATCATAGATTATAGTCAGGCCCGCTATGCCTGCGACTCGGCTGTAAAATACGCCCTTGCTACGTTGCAGGATATTAATCCTCAGTTGATTAGCCGGCCGAACGAGCCGGATTTTTCCGATTTGTTTGTATTGAGTGAAACTGAACGCCGGGAGCTTTTAGGTCAGTATGCCGACGACAATTTGTCCGGGGCGAAAAAAGGCGTAAAAAAGAGAAGAAGCGCCAGCGAAATCCATAATGTTGATAATAGCGGTGAACCGAATGATGCTAATGCTCTTGAGGATGAGACTGCCGAGCTTGATGAAACCGATTTAATGGCTATACGTGGTCCGTACGGCCCTGCTTGGCCGTTTGTCAGTGAGCCGGTTGAATTTGATATTGCCACTGCAAAGGTTTTAATCGAAATTGAGGATGAAAATGCAAAATATCCTATCGGCTGGTTACTTATAGAAGATGTGGAAAGCCAGCGTGAAATCGCAGCGGGATTCCAAACCTTTTGCGAATGGATGGGTCTGGAAAACGAAGTAGTTGAGTCATTTAATGGTCAGTTACGAAAAATAAGTGATATAAAACCATTTCAGATTGAGTTTAAACCCGTCAAGCAGACTATTTCAAGGCCGATAACACCAAGAACTCCAACCGTCAGCAATCCGAAAGGCGGCAAGGCGACCACGGCCGTAACAAGAACTTATCGGCCTCAAGTGACAACAAGAACTATATCTGTTGCCGAGCAAATAGTAAGACAGAACGCTGATTTTGCCAAGTTTTTTCACTGTTCACTGATTGACAGGGAGGCTCTTGCTCGGCCGTATATCGAGGGTGAAAATGAATCAGCTATGAAGTATTTGGGGATGTGGGCTTCGAGCAAGGTCAATATAAATACGGCTCCTCGGCACGTTTTAGAAGCGGCTTTTGCTTTTGGTGGTCTCTCGCAGGCCCCTGAAATTGCCGAAAACATAATACAGCTAAGACGTGTACAGCCATTTACCGATATAGAAGGTTTGAAGAAAGAGCTTCTGAGATATTCTGATACGATTAATAAATGCGAAAAATATATAACGACAACAAGTGATTATTTCACTATTAGAATAACGGCGGTAAGCGGTGTGGCAAAAGCATCCGCTTCTATTGTTATAATGAAAGATGGTGATCGGATGAAGCAAGCCGCCGTGATTTCCGGTTAAGACCGATAAATCGAGATAAGTTTTGGGAGTTTGTCCAAAGTGGAATCTCAGAAATATTTGGGAATTTATCTGAGCAAAGACAGAGCAACCGTAGTGTGTATCGGCTCCGGAGCCAGAGACGGTCATGTTTTAGGAAGTTTTAGCGTTTCTGTTGAGGAGCAGCAGGAGCAGAATCAGCAGCAATTGTTGGCAGAACTCATCATCAAAGGTTGTGTTGAAAGAAATCTGAAATTTTCTGAAGTTGGTGTGGCTTTGGATTGTGCATTGTTTATGCAGCATAATATGCACAGCGAGTTCAACAATACAAAACAAATCGCTGCGACAATCAGATTTGATACGGAGGAAGCTCTTGCTTCGGATATCAGCGATGTGGCAATAGCTTTCCAGATAAACAGGAGCAGTGAAAGCGGCTCAGAGCTGACTGTCTTTACCGCCAAGCAGAAAATACTATCGGATATTCTTCTTTCTTTGCAGAGTAAAAATATTGACCCTTTAACGATAGAGCCTGATATTAATTGTCTCTCCAGATATATTAGTAAAAGAGTACCTCAGGGAGAGTCTCAGGACGGCGCAACTTTATTTGGATTACTCTCCAGTCGTCGAGGCTATTTTGTAACCAGCTCAAAATCGCAGAAAATATCATCATTACGCACATTCCTGGTTAGCCCGACACAGGATAGAAACGAGCTGCTTACAAGACAGGTGCTTATAACCACAAATCTGCCCGAGACCGGCGAGCCAACGAATTATTTGAGAATTTTTGACTCGATGAATTCAGTGAGCCATCAGCAGCTTGGTGCAAAAATAGGGAAAGAAATCGAAGATGTTGATTTGATTGGTTCTGCCGGGATTACCCCGGCAGCTTTGGTTGACTGTTATGACCCCGTTGATTTTGCGATTGCGTACGGGGCAGCTTTGGCTCATTTGGAAAAGGCACAGGCACAAAGCGTAAATTTCCGCAGCGATTTTATGCCTTATCAGGGCAAGAAACTGCGGATGCAAAAAACGCTTAAGTTTCTGAGCATATCTGTTTCTGTTTTACTATTTGCTCTTGGCTTATACTGTCAGGCTAAATTGTTTATGGTTAATATGTCTCGAACATCCCTGCAAAAAAAATTTGAGCCTCAGTATTTAGCTGTTATGCCGGGAAGCAAACAATTGCCGGACTCATTTTCAGAAGCAGTGCGAAAACTTGGCAGTGAATTAAGGCGTATCCGAGATGTTAAAAGCGGTCTGATTGGCGTTCAAGGTGAGAAATCCACGTCCTCAAAGCTGACTTTGGTGCTTGAAGCGCTTAATAAATGTGCTGCACAAACGGATTTGGTAATCGATTCGATTTCTATTACTACCACTTCCATCAGCATAGCGGGCGAAACCTCCAGCGCCAGCAGCACGCAGAAGTTACGCGAAGCTCTCATGGAGAAAAAGCTGGGCAATTTACAGGAGCGAATCTCACCGACGAAAACTGGACGTAATAGTTTCAGTATAACGATTACGCCGGAGAAATAGTTTAGGGGCTTGTTAATGAGAGATATATACAAGAATCCAGTTTTGTATTACATCCTTGTGCCGGTTGTCATAGCTCTATGGCCTTTATTAGTCTGGGCGGTTTATCTGCCTAAAGCAAATCATAATTTAGACAGTGATATAGACCAATATGGTAAAGCACAAGCATATATTGAGGGTATCTTGAGCCTCGATGCCGACAGGCTCCAGTTGGCTGATGCTAAAACGGGTGTTACTGAATTCGATTATGTCAGTGAAGTTTACAGAATCGCATCTTTGTCCGGAATTCCGCAGAGTAAATGTAAAATCAATTCAGGTATGGTCATACCCGGAGAGCAGAAAAGCCAAAGTGCCAAGGTGAACTTCAGCGATGTGGATATTGTGAAGTTTGCCAAATTTCTCTCTACTATACAGCTTCGCTGGGCAAATCTACAGTGTACGGTAATCAGGTTGGGCAAGAATAAAAATCTGCCTGATAGCTGGAATATTGACCTGGATTTCAAGTATTACTACTGAAAATAAGGTAATTGAACAGTTGGTTAAGTAGATTTCCGGGTATTTTATCGCTGTCCAAAAAAGTTTGCCTATCACTATATATAGTATATTACCCGCCTTGCCTAAATAAACTTTCCAGCCTGTTTGAAACTGTGTGCTGATTTAATATTATGTTATCCGAAAAGCAGTTTTTTCAGTATAAATCAGCACTATTTTATCACAAGTAGTTGCGCTGGAAGTCGTTGCGAAAAGAAGAGCAAAAAGATAAGTTTTCTAAAGTTTTGCAAGCGTTTGTGTCGATATCAATACTGCAAGTTAATAGCGGGCCTCCAAATGGATTTGTGAGGTACACAATATATAGTGGTTATAAGGCCTCAGACGAAAAAATGGATGCTTTCGTTTGTAGTTGGCTCCATAAGGTAATGAAGATGCCTGATTATGATTATAATGGCCGTTTTCAAGGCCAGGATCGGCAGACAAATTCTGTCAATGAAGGTATGGCTCCGGATGAGGATATAACAATGGAGCAAATCCTTGAAAATATTAACAATACGCCCCTTGGGCAGGTATTAAAAAGAATCGCGTTGCTGCCGGAGGTTAGCAGGGAAAAGGTTCTGCGTGTTCGACGGCAGCTTACAGAAGGAAAATACGACCTCGGTACGCGTTTGGATGTGGCCCTTGATAAGGTCCTTGAGGACCTCACCACCTAAAGGCTTTTAATTTCTATATATCTGCTACAGGTACCCCCCGAATAATCTTTATTTACAGGTGATTTTGCCGGCCAAAATCGCAAATGGTCATTTAACCTGTCAAACTACTTCAGGAACATCGTCATAGTCGTCCGGCTCATCCATTTCGACGGGTTTATAGCCCGGCTGCTTGGATCTTTCCATTTCTTCTTTGAAGGCGACGATAACTTTTTCCTGAATTTTTTTGCGGCATTCCGCATTAATCGGATGGGCGATGTCGGCGTGCAGCTTCATTCTGCCTTTGAAGTCTTTCCTTGCTCGATTATCCTGCAGCGGCTTACCGCAATTATTGCAGTATTTCGCTCTGAGGTGGTTTTTGCCCCCGCATTTCTCGCAATGGTCACTCATTTTTCGTGAAGGCATAGCAACGAAAACACCACTGGCGCCTTCTATGACTTTAATGTCACGGACCACGAATTCATTGTCCATCGTTATGGAGCAGAAAGCTTTTAACCTGTCGTCTTTGTTGTTCACCAATTTGACTCTGACCTCACTGATTTCCATTTTCTTCGCCTCTCTTAAAAGCCGGGCTCCCGCGGGACGGGAATCCCTCACCATCTATTGTTACGCACGATAACGCTTTTGCAGCCTATCTTTTCAGCAAGTTGAGAGCTGTATGTACCGGTTTTTTCAATATCCTTATCGTCAATGATGCAAAACATTGCTGAACCACTTCCGGTCAGACATACAGGTTTGATTCCCAATGATTCAATCTTTTTTTTCAGTTTGGTCAGCTCTGTTACCAGGCTGAAACAACTTTCTTCCAGCATATTTGCGCACATTTTTACCACTAAATCAATCCTGTTTTTCGTGATTAGGTTATTTATCTCACCGCTGAGCTTTTCATATAAAGCTGGATTATGCGTATAATTTTCGTAAACCTTTTTAGTAGAAACATTTACATCCGGAATTACTAAAATAGCCGAAAAATTAAATTTTTTGTTAATTTTTTTTATTTTTTCACCTTTTCCTTTGCACAGCGCCAGTGGCCCATTTAAAAAGAAAGCTACATCGCTTCCTAATTGGGCAGCAAGTTTGGCAAGCTCGCGGCGGGATAATCCTAAATCCAGATATTTATTCAGGCCCATAAGTGTTGCTGCTGCATCGCTGCTGCCTGAGCCAAGTCCGGAGCCTGCCGGGATATTTTTGTTCAAAGTCATTTTAATATTAGTCTGCATTCCGCAGCTATCGAGTAGAAGTTCCGCAGCTTTATAAACAAGATTGTCTTTTCCTAACGGTGCCCAGCACGATCCTTTGCAGAGAAGTTTAATGCCGGTTTTTTGTCCCGGCTCGATGAGAATCTCATCGTACCAGTTGATTTTGGCCATTATGGTTTCTATTTTATGGAAACCATCAGGCCGCTTGCCGGCTATAAGCAAAGACAGATTTATCTTGGCAGGTGCTCGTACTAATAAGCCGTTTCCGTGTGTTTCAAACTGTTCTTTGATAACCATAATTACTCATTGACAGTATAACAGCGTATTCATATTCTGGACACGAAAATAAAGAAGATAGAAATTCGATATTTAGCCCCCCGATTTTATCGGGGGGTTATTCAATTGTGAAGTTCCATGCGTGGTGATAAGTATGTTTAGCCGTCGCCGGCACGGCGACGGGTATTTCTGACAAGATAATATATATGGACGAATCGGAATCAAAAAAGGAAAACCACAACAGTGAAAACCAGAGGTTTAGCCAAGAGCAATACGAAATGCTCAAACGCTGCTCAGAAAAGATAGATATTAATAGCATAAGCAAAGACGTAAAAAACAGGGATGAATTTTTTACGCTAAGGGGAAGATAAGATGTCTTATACAATAATAATTTCGGCAATCATTGGTGTTTCTGGCTATCTTCTTAATCACTGGCTAAATCAAAAAGCTGAAATCATGACCAAGAAAAGACAAGTATATGAGGAGATAGCAATAGCGCTCGGTGTCTTCGTCAGTGGACGCGATAGTACTAAAGAGGACAAAAAGAGATTTTTGGACCAGTATGCAAAGCTTTGGCTGTGGGCGTCTGATTCAGTAATACGAGCAGCTAACGAATTCTCAGACATTATGATAAGACGTGATCCTTCTAACGGAGAATGGCAAACAAAAGCTAAACATGCCTATGCCAATTTTGCAATTGAAATGCGAAGAGACTTAGGATTTTCGAAGACGCTTCTAATCTCTGATGAGTATAAGTTTGTTAGTTTTGGTGGTTAGTTTTCATTGAAACTCTGTGGGAAAAAGGAAATATAGGATATAGAGTGACGTAATGATAAATGAAAGGTTGAGTTATGAGCGACAGGCGACGGATAAACTATTTGGTGACGCGTTTTGCGATTTTATTTACGGCCGGCGGGCCGGCAGGAAAATTCGCAGATGACAGAGGACGGAAAACGGAGGACAGAAGCCTGCCCTGAGCGAAGTCGAAGGGACGGAAGACAGAAGTAATATCGAATAAGGAATACTAAATGACGAATATCGAACCAGTGAGTAATGGATCGAGTCACCAATCACCAGTTACCAATCACCAGAAAGTTGCCTGGTGGCACTGGCATAGGCGATTGTACGATTGGGTGATTCATTTCGCTGATACCAAGCATGGCTCGACGGCTTTATTTTGTCTAAGTTTTGCT
>Ga0154683_159_pt4 | contig 14562 bp, 8 predicted proteins | sample Rifle2008BG13ft_FD_116112 | JGI IMG/M metagenome (GOLD analysis project Ga0154683, IMG submission 116112) | Planctomycetes bacterium RBG_13_46_10 | reverse complement strand
CTTGGAGAATATGGGCACAAAATAGATCAGGCAGAAGGACACTGGAATTTAGCACAGAGCTATGCCGGCGGCTTCTTTCTTGAATATTGTGACGTCTTATGGAAAGGAGGCGATCAAGCTCAGATGGGTATAGTAGAAGAATACCGAGCAAAAAAGTCAGGAAGATATGATGTTCTTTCTGCTTTTTATTGCGATGCTCTTCTGGATAATTCAAAATAATACAAAGGAAAGGAAAAGGCAAGAAAATTTCGTCGCTCCCCTCGACTCCGCTCGGGGCAGGCGTTGTTCATTGCTCGCAAAAAACAAGGAATAAGGGCATTTTTCGTCGCTCTTGGCTGGTATCTCGTATCTTGCCGAAAGTTGCAAGATTTCTTTTGCTAGGCTTTACGTTATTTGTTGTGCTTTGTTGGATGCAGTCACTCTTTTCTGCCACCGTAAATAGTTACCTTTTGTCTTAATTGAAAAGGTTTCTTAGGTCCTCAATAGAAAGCCCACATTCCTTGGCCACTTTTAGCAAAAGCGATATTAGTCCAGCAATATTTCTGATAGATGCTAAAGAGCTTTTGACTTTTTCCAAGAACTTTCGTTCCTTTGTGCCTTCGTCAAATTTTGGAAGTTTTTCATCTATTTTGCTCTGGATTTCAAGCAACATTTGTATCTGAAAAGACTGAGATTGCTGTTGGCTTTGACTAATCACTGTCGTAGGCATTTCGCTGAAGGGAGCGGGTTCATCTGAAAAAAACTCGCCATGAAGCCTTGAGATTAAACCGCTGAGCTTACTCCGATAAGTGCATATCACTACGCGAAGACCTGCCTGACCTTGTACAGGGGAAATTTTGAAGCGGTCATAGTTATTGCCAGAGATATTATTTAGCTCATCGATAGTAGAGTTATATTGTTCCCAATAAGCAGAATCATAGATTACATCGCGCGCACCTTTTTCATCAGGAGCCTGGGATAAATAGCCCTGCAATTCATGATAAATAGGTCTTATTTTTTCTTTTTCTGCCATATATATTATGGTATTTTCCCACTCTATCTCATTGGATAGATAGCATAAATGAAGGGAAAAGGCAAATCAAAATGCAAAAATACCCAATTACCTTGATGATTTAAAATGATAAAGGCAAAGAAAAAACAGAAAACAGAAAAATAGAGGACAGAAGGCGGATGACGGAGGATGGAATTCAGGATTTTGATAGATTGCCGCGCTTCCGTCTTCGCCAAGGCTACGCCGGACAAGTCGCTCGCAATGATAATTCACCATTCTTAAAAATAAAACCCCCGTTCTTACTTTCGCAGGAAAGCACGGGAGGTAAATAAAAAAGCCCTGCCCACAGGTGGCAGGGCTAAACAATTTTCTAATTCACTAATTAACTAATTAACTTACTTAATGGCTGCTCTGGCGGCGGCCAATCTTGCAATCGGAACTCTAAACGGTGAGCAGGACACATAATCCATTCCGACGCGATGGCAGAAATCGATACTATCGGGGTCGCCGCCATGTTCGCCACAGATGCCGATTTCGAGGTCTTTGCGGGTCTTTCGCCCGCGAGTAATACCAATCTTAATTATTTCGCCGATGCCATCCTGGTCAATGCTCTGGAATGGGTCTTTTGGCAGAATGCCCTTCTTAAGATAGTCGGGCAGAAAGCCGCCAATGTCGTCACGCGAGAAGCCGAAGCCCATCTGTGTCATATCATTCGTTCCGTAAGAGAAGAACTCGACAACCTCGGCAATCTTGTCGGCTACAATCGCGGCACGCGGGATTTCTATCATCGTGCCGATTTTATGCTTGATTTTTTTGAGATTAAATTTAGCCAGAACCTCTTTGTAAACCTCTTTGACGATAGAAATCTGGTCGTTCAATTCCTTCACATCGCAGACAACCGGTATCATTATCTCAGGGTAAGGCTTTTTGCCTTCTTTAAGCAGCTCTGCTGCCGCTTCAAAAATAGCCCGTATCTGCATCCGGCTGATTTCGGGATAAGTAATACCCAGCCGAACGCCGCGATGTCCCATCATCGGATTGGACTCGTGCAGATTCTTTGCACGCTGCGACAGCTCATCGAGACTTATTTTAAGGTCGGTTGCGAGCTGCTGGAGCTTTGCCGGGTCATTTGGCACGAACTCATGCAGCGGCGGGTCCAGCAGGCGGATAATCACCGGCAGGCCGTCCATCGCTTCAAGAGTGCCTTTGATGTCACGCTTGACGTAAGGGAACAGCTCATCGAGTGCTTTCTTTCTTTCATCCTCGGTCTTGGAGACAATCATTTTACGAAGGACAAACAACGGCTCATCGGCATTTTTGCCGTAGAACATGTGCTCGGTCCTGAATAGGCCGATGCCTTCGGCACCGAAGTTACGTGCGTTCTGAGCATCTGCGGGCGTGTCGGCATTGGTGCGAACACCGAGCTTTCTGAGAGAGTCGCATATTTTGAGGAATTCATTTAAGAGCTTATTTTCAGTTGAGGCATCCATCATTTTTAACTGGCCTTCATAGACGACGCCTTTTGTGCCGTTTAGGGTAATCCAGTCACCTTCTTTGAACGCCTTGCCATCCAGATTCATTTTCCTGTTGGCGTAGTCAACATGCACCGCGGCGCAGCCGACAATGCAGCATTTGCCCCAGCCGCGAGCGACGAGCGCTGCGTGGCTGGTCATTCCGCCGCGAGCGGTCAAAATGCCCTCGGCTGCTCTCATCCCCTCGACGTCCTCGGGGTTTGTTTCTTCGCGAACGAGGATAACCTTCTTGCCTTGTTTTTTCCACTCAACGGCATCCGGCGCGTTGAAGACGACCTGTCCCGCCGCTCCGCCCGGCCCGGCAGGAAGACCTTTGGCCAAAGACTTATGCTCTTTTTCGATCTGCGGGTCAATTATCGGGTGCAGCAGCTCATCGAGCTGGCTGGGTGTCACTCTCTTGACTGCGTCTTCTTTCTTGATAAGTTTTTCTCTGAGCATATCGACGGCCATTCGCACGGCTGCGGGTCCGTTGCGTTTGCCGACTCTGCACTGCAGCATCCACAGCCTGCCGTTTTCGATGGTGAACTCGATGTCCTGCATGTCGTGGTAGTGCTTTTCGAGCTTTCTCTGAATGTTGTCAAGCTCCTTGTATATTTTGGGCATGGTCTTCTCAAGTGACGGCAGGTTTTTGTTCTGCTCACTCTTGGTTGCTTCGTTGAGCGGATTTGGCGTGCGAATGCCGGCAACGACATCCTCGCCCTGGGCGTTAACCAGCCATTCGCCGTAGAAATGGTTGTCGCCGGTGGCTGGGTTGCGGGTGAATGCGACGCCGGTGCCGGATTTTTCGCCCATGTTTCCGAAAACCATCGCCTGGACATTGACCGCGGTGCCCCATTCATCGGGGATACCTTCTATTTTTCGATAGCTGACGGCGCGTTTGCCGTTCCACGAGGCAAAGACCGCGTAAATGCCGCCCCATAGCTGCTGATTATGGTCATCAGGAAATTCCTTGCCCAGAACCTCTTTTACTTTGGCTTTGAATTGCGAGCAAAGCTGCTTGAGGTCGTCAACGGTCAGGTCGGTGTCCAAGGCGCAGTGTTTTTCCTTCTTCATATTGTCCATTATTTTTTCGAGCTGCCTGCGAATGCCCTCATCATCCTTCGGCTCGACACCGGCCGCTTTTTCCATAACGACGTCGGAGTACATCATAATCAGCCGTCTGTAAGCATCATAGACAAACCGTTCATTGCCCGTTTTAGCGACAATGCCTGGAATCGTGGCGGATGTTAAGCCGATATTGAGCACTGTCTCCATCATTCCGGGCATCGAACTGCGTGCTCCGGAACGCACGGAGAAAAGAAGCGGATTATTCGGGTCGCCGAATTTGCTGCCCATGATTTTTTCAACTCTTTTAAGGGCAGAGGCGACATCCTCCTTTAGCCCTTTTGGGTACTTGCCCTTGTTATCCATAAAATGGGTGCAAATCTCCGTTGTAATAGTAAACCCCGGCGGGACAGGAATACCCAGCCGCGACATTTCCGCCAGGTTAGCGCCTTTGCCGCCGAGAAGCTCTTTCATTTTCGCATTGCCGTCCGCTTTACCACCGCCGAACCAATACACGCTTTTCTTAGCCATTCGAAATGTCTCCTTTAAGTCAAATACGAATAAAACTCAAAATCCTTTAATTTAGCTTCTAATATTAACAAATCTCCGTATGAAAATCCCATTAAAAATAAAAGTGAGCAATATATTTCAGATACACCTTTTTGTCAAGCTAATTAAGAAATGCCTGCAAATTTTGGGTGCCCCCTTGGATTCCTGTCCGGCGTAGCCCGCATGTGTTTCCTTAATCCTAAAGCCCACCGGCCCGTCCTGAGCTATGTCGAAGGATTTATCCGGTGGGTTTGCCCGGCGAAGGCGGGTTTATCCGGTGGGTTAATATACTCACAAAGAATCTGCTTGTTTTTCTTTTTATCAGAGATAATATACGTTCTGGGCTGCGCTATGCTACGCCCCAGCGAGCTTGTGCGGCCAATATAATAGAGATAATTCAGGAAACAGCCAGATGGCGGAGAAAACCGATTTAACCTTTATTACTAACGAAGCAAACAGGAATCTTTTAGAGAGATTTAAAGTCTTAATAAAGGACACCGCTTTTTTTGATGTTTTAGTTGGTTATTTTTATACTAGCGGGTTTAATGCTCTTTATAAGTCTTTGGAAAATACCAATAGAATCCGTATTCTTATTGGCATAAACACAAACAGGCAAACGTCAGAACTTGTTCAAGTTATCCAACATAGTCAATTCTCCCTTCAGTTTTCGCATGCGGAGACAAAAGAACAATTTGCTGATTTAGTTTCAGAGGAAATGGGTTTATCTGCGGACAGTAAAGAGGTTGAAGAAGGTGTGCTGAAATTTGTTGAATGGCTTACAAGTGGAAAGCTTGAAATAAAAGCATATCCATCACAAAATATTCATTCAAAACTTTACATAATGACTTTTGCTGAAGGTGACCGGGATATTGGAAGAGTAATTACCGGCTCGAGTAATTTTACACAGTCTGGTTTAGTGGATAATCTGGAATTTAATGTAGAGCTAAAAAATCCTGCAGATTATGATTTTGCCTTAAACAAATTCAATGAACTGTGGGTAAATGCCGTAGATGTCAAAGAAAAATATATTGAAACAATCCAAAAGAAAACATGGCTGAACAACACAATTACTCCCTACCAGTTATATCTTAAGTTTCTGTATGAATACTTTAAAGATGAGCTGCGCCAAACTGATGAAGTTTTTTTCAGGTATGTTCCTGCCGAATTCAAAAGGCTTGAATATCAGGAACAAGCTGTTTTAAATGCCAAGAAAATCCTCGAAGAATATGGCGGTGTGTTCATTTCTGATGTAGTCGGCCTTGGTAAAACCTACGTATCTGCAATGCTTGCCGACCAACTTGACGGCCGAAATTTGGTTATAGCGCCGCCAATTCTACTGGAAAAAGACAATCCGAGTTCTTGGCGCAATATCTTTTCAGATTTCCGGGTTGCAGCCGACTACGAATCTTTAGGAAAGCTCGACGACCTTATTGAGCAAGGTGTCGAAAAGTACAAGAACGTCTTTATCGACGAAGCTCACCGCTTCAGGACAGAGTCAAACATTACCTATGAGAAGCTTGCCCAGATTTGCCGCGGAAAACGAGTTATTTTGGTTACCGCCACGCCATATAATAACTCGCCAAGGGACATATTAAGTCAGATTAAACTATTCCAGAAATCAAGAAAGAGCACAATCCCTAATATGCCTGATTTAGAATCATTTTTTGGAAAACTTGAGAAGAAAGTCAAAAATCTGGACAGACAAAAAGATCACGATGAGTACATAACGACCGTTAAAGAAAACGCTAAGGAAATACGAGAGAAAGTCCTTAAATACCTGATGGTCAGGCGAACCAGAAAGGAAATTGAGGACTTCTTTGGCGAGGATTTGAAAAACCAGAAGCTGGAATTCCCTGAAGTAGCCGACCCCGAACCTGTTCTATACGAATTAAACGATGAGGAAGACAATATATTTAATGAAACCATTCGACTTGTGGCTCAGAAGTTCAATTATTCCCGCTACACACCGATGCTTTACTATAAAGGCGAAGTTAGCCAGCCGGAAAAACTGGCGCAGAAAAATATGGGTAAGTTTATGAAGATCCTTCTGGTCAAACGGCTCGAGAGCAGCTTCTATGCCTTTAGAAATAGCGTCTCTCGCTTTATTGGTTCGTATGAAAAGTTCCTCAAGGAATTTGAGAAAGGCAATGTTTACGTCAGCAAGAAGCATACCAATAAGATTTTCGAGTTGCTCGAAAATGACGATGACGAAGCAATCCAGCGCCTTATAGATGAAGATAAGGCCAGAAAACACCCTGCGTCCGAATTCAACGAGGAGTTCAAACAGCATCTTGAACATGACTTGAATATTCTAAGGCAAATTCAGAAGTTGTGGAACAATATAAATCGCGACCCCAAACTGCTCAAGTTTATTAAACTTCTTGAAACGCGTCAGATTTTAAAAGACGGCAAGTTAATAGTTTTTACTGAGTCAAAGGAAACTGCCGAATATCTTACCTCTAATTTGCAAAAGAAACTTACAGATAAGGTTCTGTGCTTCAGCGGTTCATCAAGCGCCCTAATTCGTGAGAAGGTCATCGAAAATTTCGATGCCAGAGCCCGACTTCCCAAAAACGAATATCGAATACTTGTTACAACGGAGGTTCTGTCAGAAGGCGTTAACCTTCATCGCTCAAATATCGTAATCAATTATGATATTCCATGGAATCCGACCCGGCTTATGCAGAGAGTCGGTCGAATCAATCGCGTGGATACAAACTTCAAGGAAATTTTTACCTTTAACTGCTTTCCTACTAAACAATCAAACGACCAGATTAAGCTCAAAGAAGCGGCAGAAGCAAAAATTCATGCCTTTATTTCGCTCCTTGGGGCCGATGCGCGGCTGCTGACCGAAGGTGAATCTATCGAATCGCACGAACTGTTTGACCGCTTGATTTCCAAAAAGACCATTACAGGTGAAGACAGCGAAGAAGAAAGCGAACTAAAGTATTTGCAGATTATCAGGGATATCCGCGACAAAAACCCGGACTTGTTCAACCAGATAAAACACCTTCCTAAAAAGGCAAGAACGGCAAGAAAAGACGGCAGCAAAGAAGACCGTCTTCTGACGTATTTTAGAAAAGGCAAACTCCAAAAGTTTTTCCTGGTCGGCAAAAATCCACCTGACGAACTGGACTTTATCTCTGCCGCAAAGCTCTTGGAGGCCAAACCTGAAACAAAACGCGAAAAGCTTGGTGACGCTTTCTACGAATATCTCGAAAAAAATAAAGAGAGCTTTATCACTGCCACAATCGAAGAAGCTCCCGAACCTAAAGCCAGAACCGGAAGGGATAGTACTATGCAGATGCTTAAAATCTTAAAAGCCATAAGTGATTTTAGGCAATTTACTGATGAGCAGGAAACATATCTGAAAAAAGTAATAACTCAGCTTGAAGAAGGCGGACTTCCCAAACAGACAACAAAGAAAACTCTACAGGAGCTCAACAACGTAAAGGGCGATTTTAATCCCCTGAAAATACTCGCCCTTTTACAGAAAAATATACCCATTGAGCTTCTGGAAAGCCATTTCGCAGAAAGTGCTGCCCACACGTTTGGTCCCAGAGAAGTCATTCTGTCCGAATATTTAATCGGAAAATAATATGGAAAAGGACTTCGCTAGAAAATTAGTTAAAGATGTCCTTGAATTCAACTTCGAAAGAAGGCGGTTTGTTTACCTTGCACGTGAGTTGCTCAACCATATTGAAGAGACTCCTGAAACTGTCTATCGAGGCAACTACATACCCGATGCCTATAAAGAATACATCGCTGCACTTGAACGCATCGGCAAATACGAAGACCCCGACGGAAAGAAGCTTGATGTTCTCGTGGTGCAGCTAAAAAAAGAAACCTCTCTTGAACGTGCCAGGACGATGCAGAGAAACTTCGTTGCTTGGTACTTAAACGGAAGTCGCGGTGGTGTCTTGAAAGATGCAGCCCTCGTTGCCTTTGTCTCTCCTGCTGAGGAAGATTGGCGGTTTTCCTTCGTCAAGATGGAATACAAGCTGGCTGAAACTGCCAAAGGCATCAAAGCCGAGGAGGAATTCACTCCGGCTCGCCGGTATTCTTTCCTTGTAGGCAAAAATGAAACTACCCATACCGCCCAAAGCCGGCTTGTGCCAATCCTTTGTGAAGATGAGCAGGACCCGAATCTCAAGCAGCTTGAAGAAGCTTTCAGTATTGAAAAAGTTACTAAAGAATTTTTTGAAAAATATAGAGAGCTTTTCTTAAAGCTCAAGGAATCCCTCGATGAACTTGTCAAAAAAAGTAAGGAAATCAAAACAGATTTCGAAGCCAAAAAAGTTGATACCGTTGACTTTGCCAAAAAACTTTTAGGCCAGATTGTATTTCTGTACTTCCTGCAGAAAAAGGGATGGTTCGGAGTAAAACGGGGCCAACCGTGGGGTTTAGGTTCAAAACATTTCTTGCGTGAACTGCTCGAGAAAAAACACAGCGGCTACAAAAACTTCTTCAATGACATTTTAGAGCCTCTATTTTATGAAGCACTTCGTCTTGAAAGGCCCGGCGATTATTACAGCCGATTCGATTGTCGAATCCCGTTTCTAAACGGTGGTCTTTTTGACCCAATAAATGAATATGACTGGGTAGATACGGATATACTTTTGCCCAATGAGCTTTTCTCAAATAGCGAAAAGACTAAACAGGGTGATACCGGAACGGGAATCCTCGATGTCTTCGATCGTTATAATTTTACCGTCAAAGAAGATGAGCCATTGGAGAAAGAAGTCGCCATTGACCCGGAAATGCTGGGTAAGGTTTTTGAGAACCTGCTGGAAGTAAAAGATAGAAAATCCAAAGGCACTTACTATACCCCGCGCGAAATTGTTCACTATATGTGCCAACAAAGCTTAATAAATTACCTTGCCAGCACGGTCAACATAGAAAAAAAACCAATCGCCTCTGAAAAACCCGTGCAGAAAAAGTTTTTTGGCGGCCCTGAACACCAGCAATTATCCCTTCGTTCTGATGAATCTGCTGTCTCTCAGGAAGATGTAACCTCTCTAATACTTCATGGCCAATCCGTTCTGGAACACGATAAGACCGTTGAAACCAAAGGTAAGGAAACCAAAACTTACTCTTATCGAATGCCACAAGCTATTCGTGAAAATGCCGCTGTTTTGGATAAAGCTCTTGAGTCTGTAAGGGTTTGTGACCCTGCTGTCGGCTCCGGAGCCTTTCTTGTCGGAATGATGCACGAAATTGTTAATGCAAGGTTGGTACTTTCCACCTATCTTAATGGCCTAAAGGATAGAACTCAGTATGACTTCAAACGTGATGCTATTCAGGATTGTCTCTATGGTGTGGATATTGACCCAAGTGCAGTGGAGATTGCCAAGCTTCGTTTATGGCTATCTCTGGTAGTTGATGAAGAAGAACGGCAAACAATCAAGCCATTACCCAACTTGGATTACAAAATCGTTTGTGGCAATTCGCTCTTGGGCATTGAAAAAAATCTTCTCAATCAGCAATTGTTCGACGAGCTTGAAAGATTAAAGCAGCTTTTCTTTAACGAAACAAGCACCAGCAAAAAACAGAAATATAAAGAACAGATCAATGAGTTAATTTACAAGATTACTAACGGACATACAGAATTTGACTTTGAGGTTTATTTCTCCGAAGTGTTTCACGAGAAGGGCGGTTTTGATGTGGTGATTGCAAATCCGCCATATATCTTTACAAGAAAAGGAGATTTCTCAAAAGATTTCAAAGCTTATGTTAAAAAACATTATTTTAATTTGTTGAAACAAGAAACAAGAAGCCGATCGCAACAGTCTGGAAAGATAAATCTCTTTGGTTTGTTTTTAATGAAAGGACTGATGCTAACCAAGAATTTGAATACATTGACTTTTATTTTACCAAATACCATATTAAGAACAACCACGTATAATTTAATCAGAAAATATGTTTTAGATAAAAGCAGAATTTCACAAATTGTAGATTTAGGAGGTGGGGTTTTCGATGAAGTAACTGCTGCCACTATAATCTTTATCCTTCAAAGGTATGAAGATCGGAACGCTCGTGATATGAATATCATTAGGATTGTTCATGAAGTTAACGATCTTAGTACCGATTTCAAGGTCAATTCTGTAAATCAGAAATTATTTAATTACAATGTAAGCTACTTATTCAACATATATGCTGATGCTAATATACTTAATCTAACGAATAAGATTTCGGCTTGCCCAAACAGACTTGGTAAGTTCACGATCGATATTATCGAAGGTATCGTGGCACATAAAAATCTCATCACTACGAATAAGGCAAAAGGTTCATATCCTCTGTTGGAAGGCAAGAGTATAAAACAATATGTTATTGAAAGACCTAAGAAGTACATAATTTGGGATAAGAGGAAAATCCATCGACCTAGGCCGGATTATTTATGGGAAGCAGAGAACAAAATAATCATCCAAAGAGTTAGCGGTGGTAGCCGTCCTCTGGTTGCTGCACTAGATTGTGGACAACACAGAACATTTGCATCCGTGAATAATTTAGTCTTGAAACATAATTATCAACATCTTTATAAATATGTTTTGGCTTTGCTTAATTCTAAGACGCTAAATTTTTACTACTGTAATAATTTTAGTAACAGGTCCGAGCTAACAGTAAATATTTCAAAAACATTCCTTGAAAGTCTACCTGTACCAGAAATAGAAGATCAAGAAATAAAAACACTTAATAACTTGGTAGACAAAATCTTGGACTTAAAAGGCGACGTAAATTATGTGTTAGACTACGCCTCGAAACTAAAACACATAGAAATTTATCAAAATCAAATCGACCAGATGGTTTACGAATTGTACGGCCTGACGAAAGACGAAATCGACATCGTTGAAGGGCGAACTAAAGCAAATTGACGAGATAATCGCCGCCCGGTGTTTCTGAAATTTTGCTTGAAAATTAAGCCCGTTTTTGGTATAATACCGCCTCGTTACGCGGATGGCGAACCGCGTATTGCGTGATGCGTATTGCGTATATAGTAAATCATGTCCGAAACGGAGGGTTATAAGGTTATCTGGTTATCAGAATATCAGGGCGCAGGATATCAGGTTACCAGAGTATCAGATAGAGTTATTTTTTCTGATGTCCTGATTGCCTGATGCCCACGACCTGATCACCTGATTCTCTGATGTCCGAACATAATTCGAGTAAGGCAAGCATATATGAAAATGATGCTACGTAATTTTATTTATCTATATTACCAATGCCCATGGCATAAGTCTTGCGCAAACTCAAATTGCTCTACAATTGTAGAGAATGTTCTACAAATCGGACTTTTTTTGCAAAACAAAGCCAATTTTAGTAAGGCCAAAATTATCGTAAGCTCTTTTGTGACAAGTGAATAAGAGAAATTCTACAATTTTGTAGAATGGTAAAAACAAAGCCAAACAAAGCCAATCCTTCGACGGTTCGACTTTGCTCACCGCAGGCTTCGCTCAGGACAAGTTTCAGAAGCTTGCCCGCCGGCAGTTTGGCGGGTGTATCCGCCGGAGGGGGGCGAAAGCAGAAATAAAAGTGTTTATTTTTGTAGATAGTTCAATGGCAATGTAATTGACGGCGATGTGTTTTTGTATAAAATGCTTATTGAAAGGCTGGGGCAGAGCACTTGGACTGCCTGTAGTTTATAGTGGTGAAAGTAGCTCAGGTGGTAGAGCATTGGACTGTGGATCCAAGGGTCGCGGGTTCAAATCCCGTCTTTCACCCTTCTTCAAACTGCTCAGGATTATTGTCAACGGCTATTCACAGGCTTTATTAGAGGGGTTGAAAGCTAAGTTTTCGGATTCATCCCGTTAGAAATCTTTGCTCCTTGCATCGTTGTTTTGCCTCGTTTATTAATCCGTTATAGAATTTCCAACGGGATTCACAACTCGGCCGATAAATAAGATGCTGCCGGTTTGATTGTCACGAATCAGAAATACGAACGGATGGTCCGCGCGGAAAACCGGTGTCTGGCTGGGGCCGACCGATGTCATCTTCATTGTCACTGCGGTGGCCGCTGCCGCCTCGGTGCCTTCCTCGTTTATATCGATGTATGCCTTGTGAATCACTGCCGAAATGCAGAGGTCTTTTTTGCCGGTCATGCCGGAGAAATCAGCCGTGCTCGCATTGAAGGCGTCCGTCATCCCCATGGATTGCAGCACCGCTGCCAGGCTGAATTCGCTGGTCATCTTGAGTTTCGGGATAAAAACGATGACTTCGCGTTTGCGCAGCCTGCTCAGCCATCCTGTCACGTTGTCCGCAGTAAATTCCTGCTCGAATTCCTTCAGGTCCGTCGATTCGGCGCCGGATTCCGACGAACCGTCAGGTTCCTTCGGAAGAAAGATAATCATGGACAGCTCATTATCCACGTAGGGCAATTCGAGGGCTTGGAAATCGTCGGTCTCGGCGTATGGAAATTTTCCCGTCTGGTTCATCAAGGGCACTTCGACAGTGTTACCATTGAGCAGGATAAATGGGGCGTTTTCTGTTTGTTCTTCTTTGAATTGGCTGGCCCAGTTGCCCTTAAAGTAAATGGCGTTGGTCAGGACCAGCCGAGTCATTGCATCCAACACGCCCGGCTTAATCAGCTCCTTTATTTTGTCTTTTGTTTTCTGCTCCACCCAGGTGTTGATGGTCTTGCGGGCGGCCTCGGTAGCTGAGACGAAATCGACCTTGTTAAGCTGCCCATCGTAGTTGGCTTTAACGAGATCTAAAAATTCTGTAAGGAATTCATAGCCCTTTTGTCCCCATAGTGCGTTTGCAACGGTAAGCTCATAACGGCCCCCTCGACTGCGCTCGGGGCATGCTTTTTCACCTCTGGTGTTCAAGTCTTTGATGATTTTGCCAAACGCTGGATGAAATTCTGTTTGTATCGGGAAATGTAAAGCAGAAGCCATCTGCGATTGTGTTTGTCCCTTTGCTCCGGCGTAGGTCATTGCGAGAGCAGATGAAATACTGTAAGGCGATAGGAATAAATTACCTTTTCTTTCCTGCAGTTTTGCATAAAGGTCTAACGCAAATTGGTTATTGCCTTGCACAATCGCCCCCTCGACGGGATTCGGAATGAGCTCCTCCTTCGCTGTTTCTACGGCGGGTAAATCTGTATCGCTTTTTTCACTTGTCTTTTGTTCTTGGCCGAAGCAGCCAATGACTGCCATTAAACAAACTAAGATAAAACCATGCTTAATTGTTTTCATATCCATAATCCTTTCTTTGGTTTCTTTGAAATATAGCCCTTCTATAAGTAATGACGCTAATTATAGCTGATTGGTTGACAGACCGCAGCGGAAAATTTGCAGTGTTATATTATCTGTTCTTTGTATCTCGGAGACCGGCACTTTCGATTTATCAGGGCAAAACGAAAGTTTTATTTTGCCACTTAAATTTTACCTTTGCTTTTTCCTGCGATAATCATAAAAATAACAAGTTAATAAGCGGGAGTTCGCACCTTTGAAAGGAATAAAAATTGAAAGAAAAACAAGAAACAGACGCTTTTGAGAATGTGAAGGACCAGATTGGCTTCTGCGGGATATGGTGCGGAAGCTGTGTTGTGGGCAATGGCGTTTTGCGGGAGCTGACCAAAAGGTACAAAGAGCTAATAAATGCGTATGATTTGAAGGATTGGGCTCCCAAAGATTTCGATTTTGGTGAATTCTACAAAGGGCTTGAATCAATACAGAGCATGTCCTTGTGTCCCGGATGCCTCAAAGGCGGCGGCAGAGATGACTGCGAAATCAGGGCCTGCGCTACGGAAAAAGGTCTTGAGGATTGTACATTGTGCAAGCAGTTCGGCCGGTGCAAGCTGGAGCTTCTGGAATACATGCGCAGCGGAGCTCGCAAAGCAGGGCTTTTTGTGAAAAATCAGGATGAAGACAGAAGAGAAGCTGTCCAGAGGTGGATGTCAGAATTGCAAGCCAAATGGCCCTGCTGCATACTATTTACTAGTGATAAACCATAAGGGATTATTTTTAATGTGGAGATTATTATGAAACTCTGTAAGTTTCTTATTGTCTGTTTAATACTGCCCTCATTTTTGTTAGCATCAGGTGACAGCCAGAAGAAAAATAATGATTTGGAGAAACCGATGGTGAATCAAAAGAATGTGATGGATAAATTTGAATTTTTGATAGGCCAGTGGAATCTTGAATACAGGATTCCTAAAAGTGCGTTCAGCGAGGCGGCTACAGGCTCCGGGACGGGGACATTCAAAAGGGCTTTGGACGATAAGTATGTTTTTTTAGATTATTCGTGCACTATTTCAACGACTCTGGACGAAGTAGGAAGGGCACATGGAATTTTTGCCTGGGAAGAAAAAACAAAAGTTTATAGATATTGGTGGTTCGAGAGTTCGGGCAGTTTTATGAATGCAACTTGCAATTTTATAAACGATGACACTTTGTTTATGAATTGGCATGACACCTTGCTGATACAAACCTTCAGAAAGGTGGATAG
>Ga0154683_112_pt15 | contig 14622 bp, 13 predicted proteins | sample Rifle2008BG13ft_FD_116112 | JGI IMG/M metagenome (GOLD analysis project Ga0154683, IMG submission 116112) | Planctomycetes bacterium RBG_13_46_10 | reverse complement strand
TCAGTCCGCAGAGCACTTCGCCGCATCGACAGCCCGTGGTATCTTCGGCTGGGATTTCCGTCAATTCGAACCGTTTAAAGGCGTCGAATCGACTGTATTTATCTTTAAGTTTGAGTGTGCTTTTTTCAATCTTTCCCAGGCCTCGCCAGTATCCGTCCGCAGGCTCGAAGTATTCCGCGATGATTTTCTGGGCGGAGATATTGCCCTGCTCCGTCACGACCGCAGAATAAACTGATTTTAGCTCAGCTTTGCCGGTTTGGAGCTGACGGCAAATTTCGGCAAGCCCTTCGACTATCTGCAGCGGCTCAAAGCCGGCCACTACGCAGGGCCGACCGAAATTCTCTACTATCTCGGCAAAAGCGCCAAAACCGATTATCACGCTGACATGGCCGGGACATAAAAAGCCGTCTATATTATGATTTATCTCCGAGAGTAGCGCCCGCATCGCGGGCACTACTAATTTATGGCCGCTTAATATGCAGAAGTTTTTAATGTTTGCTTCGGCTGCCTCTTTAACTACTACAGCAGTAGCCGGTGCGGTGGTTTCAAAACCGACTGCAACAAATACCACTGTTTTGTCGGGATTATCTTTCGCTAATCCAAGTGCATCGACACTGCTCAGGATAATTTTGACGTTACCTTCAGTGCGTTTTGTTTCGAGCGAGCCGTCTTTGCCCGGTACGCGAATCATATCGCCATAAGTGGCAATAATACAATCATCACGGCCAGCCAATTGCAGGACAATATCGATGTAGCTCTGGTCGGTAACACAAACCGGACAGCCTGGGCCGGAAACAAGCTTTAGCTGTTTCGGCAGTATTGATTTTATGCCGCTGCGAAAGATGGAAACAGTATGTGTGCCGCAAACCTCCATTATGTTGATTTGCTTGCTCATACCTTTGCAGACAGCATCTATCTGCCTTTGTGCTTTATAAATTCTATCGAGCATTTTTTCGTATCTTACGATTAAGGTTATCTGGGTATCAGAATTTTTTGATACTTGATTCTTGATGCTCCCCTCGACTCTGCTCGGGGCAGGCTTTTCTCAACGAGTATCGAGTATCCAGCATCGAAAAAACGAGTTTCGCTGTACTCATTCTATTCTCCGATACATTTATGGTCAATCTTTGGTTTTAAACCGTGAGAGGTAGCCCGTAGGGTGTGATGAAATCGCACCAATTCTGCTGGACGAAATTTTTGTATATTGATTGCCTGAGATCTCCCTTTATATCTGGGATAAGGTTTGACGCAGCGAAGACAAATCCGCATGCACGATTTGCCAGATAATTTGAAGGTCAATTCCGAAGTATTCATGTATGATTCGATTTCGCAGTCCAACGACTTTGTACCATTCTACATTTGAATGTTCTTCTTTAAAGTCATCAGGCAGCCGATTTGCGACCTCACCTATGATTTCAAGATTTCTGACCACCGCATCAATGGACTTCTGATCGTTTGAAAATTCATCGAATGTCATTTCCTTCGTATATTGCTCGACCTTGTCGATTGATTCGAGTATGTCGTTCAGTAGTAAATTAATAGGCCGTTTAGACATAAATCAGCTCCGGCTGGATGAATTTCATTGCCCTGGGTTTAACCGCCCGGCTTGAGACAAGGTCAACAGAAACGCCGAGCAGTCTCTCGATTCTTTCCGCCAATGTTACAAAGTCCAGGCCTATAGATGGGTCAACCTCGACGAGAATATCCACGTCGCTACCAGCTTGCTGATCTCCTCTTGCATAAGACCCGAATAATGCTATTTTGCTGACCTTAAACTGCTTCTGCAACTCCGGTTTATCTTTAGCTAACGTCTTTAAGATTTCTTCTTTTGTTATCACGATATTGCCTTTCGGCCAACCTGTTTTAATCTGTTGTTTTTTCATCTGCCATTATAAATCCTGTACTGGCGTTGTTCAATCATTTTCACAGTCAAATATGGTGTGATGATATACTCTGCTCCCGTTCTTGCTTCGCAAGAAGCTGCGGGAGCTACAAAGCACGAGAATCACACCAATCCATCTGTTTTTCTCCCATTTTTAAATTATTTCCTCGCCATTTTCATCCGATAAAAGAATTGTCAGATAAAAGCGGAATTCTACATCCTTGATTACGCCACAAACCGCAGCAAACATAAGTAAAATGGGGGCAATGACCGATAAATCAGCCAACACTTTTGTTATATAATCGGGGAATATACGGTGAAAGAGAAAAACTCAGACAATATCATGGAATCCTATCTGAAAATACTTAGATCATTGCGTCAAAGAAACGAAACAAAATTAGATGTAATAAAACGATTTATGGAAATTATTAAAGAATCAATCATGCGGCGAAATCCACCTCAACAGCAAGATCATACTTGATGGTGATAAAAAAGTGATTTTAGATATATATAGAGAAATATTATACATGACTATCGAATGTTTTTTTATCAAAGCCAAAAAATTTTTGAATTGTTAGTAAAAGGTCTTTCAAGATGATGAACAAAGATACAAAAAAAAGACAATTAAACAAATGGACAAAATGCATATTCTGGTTTGTTGTAATACCTGGTTTTGTGGTGTCTATTCTTGTGCCATTCATTAAACTTGAAGCAAGTCGAACAATAAGGAGAGAAGCCGCTGAGCGTTTAGGCGAAACGAATGAGCAGCAAATAGACCTTATAAAAAAAATAGGTCTTGAAGAATATTCTAGAAGAGTCAACACCACAGAAAGCAACAAAGAGCTAGACGGTCTTTCACATGATGTAATAAGACAGCTGGAGCAAACGCTAAGAGAATGGCTCAACGGAAAAGACGAAATCAAACGAGCAGGTCTCCATTGTGTTTCTGTGGTCTTGCAGAAAGATGCATCGGATGGTTATCGCGGATTAGCGAAATTTGATAATGGTGAGCAAATTCGTGTTGAAGTAGGTAAAGAGGCAGAGTCAGGCGAGTTATACTTGAAAGCTGAACCTCCCGCTCTGTTATCTATACTGTCAGGTATGATACCTGGCTATGAGTACACAACCATCGGTAAGGCATTCAATAATTTTTTTGCGGATCCAAATTGGATAACACGAATATCTGAAAATGGTGTCAAATTTGTTGAGTTCACTGGAAGGATGAAGCAAAACTTGGGTCTCATCGAAAAAGAAGAAGCGATGTTAAGATTGTTGCAGGGAGAAACGCCTTCGTGGATTTGGGTACAGGGCGATCAGATTCGAATCCGCTTCGCATTTTCTCATGACGGAGAGGATTTCAATCTTTGGTCTGTCCAAAGGGGTGAAGATCAACCGATAAGAGCTAATGACTGGGAAAATCGAGAAATGTTGAACAAGTTCTTTGAGGCGATATACGATTTGAAGTAGTAATCTCTTTAATATAATAATCATCTAATAGTACTTATTATCATGTGAAAGGAATGAATCCAATGTCTCTGCAATTAAATATCAAACTTTCTTCACAAGAACAAGACAAACTAATGAGGTTATTATCAGTATACAACAAGAAGCTCGAAAGTATTATTGAAGAATCACTCAAACGTTTTCTCTCAATTGCTTGCCAAGAGCTCGAAGATATTTGTTACTGCCCAAAATGTTATGTGTGCTTAGGTCATAAGAAAGTAATCCTAAAAGGAATGCCAATTCTCGAAGCTGATAAAAAGGGAATTTATCCGGTTGGAGATGAACTGAGAGAATACGCTAAAGAATATGAAATATACTATGTTGTATGTCTGGAATGTCTATATGAATCTATTTGGGATAAAATATCTCTATCAAAGAGTTTATTTAGGTTGGATGGACCTTTATCAAAAGATTGACGGTCTGAGATGATATATAACCACTAGCTCAAGACGATCTCTATGAGGTTAACATAGTGGACATGATTTGAAAATTTTCTTATGCGAAACCGTTTAATCCATGTTTAGGAAATGAATAGAATATAATGAGAACACAAATGAATATTGAAAGTAACATCCTTCTTTCTATCATTTCATATGATTCGGAAATCAATGTGCTTAACGTAATACTTCAACCATTAGGCCGAGCAATAAGAGAAATCTCACAGCGAATAGAGAATATAAAAATCAAACTTCCGGAAGAAGTATTAGATTCCATAATCGATAATGAATATGATTTCATAGAAAGCCTTTTGGGAGCAGCTTTTGTGGTATGCCAAACATATATCAACTCGATGGCTTCCAGAGCTGAACATGCCAATAAATGTTTAAAGGAAGGTATTACACTAAAAAGACCTTCCTTTTAAAGCCGCAATAATGCTTGAGGGAAGTAACAAAATAAAAGGGACAGAAATTACAGAAGTTCAAGCTATCAATGCTCTTGCAAATTACTTCAAGCACTATGAAGATTGGCCTTTTGACTGGACCAAGGGAAAAGTAAAGAGACAAAAAGATACAATCGATATATTGAAGGAGCTTGGTATAACCAGCCGAGGTACCGGTAACCTTCGAACCGGCTCAGAGAAGCTTGGAAACTCAAATTATTACAATCTTAAAAAATTATCTAAAGCTCTCGAAAAATGGTCTAAATACATAAAGAATTCATTTACAAAAATATTAGATACTAATTAATAGGAATTTACCACTTTTTACAGGTTCATAAGGATGGGTGGCAGCCACTGAGTGACTTTTTTGTCACGAAGTGGATGGCTTACTGCTTCTTGTCCAACCATCGACTTCACTTCATTCAGTCGCTGCCACAAGATACTACGTACATCTTTTTAGAAAATGGTGGGGTAAATTCCACCCTACATTGTATTTGACCTTAATACGTTTGCTGCGTATCAACAACCAACAACAAAGAAATGCTCATACGTAAAGCGCGTAAGCGCTTTACGTACGAGTATGGAAAAAGTAAAGTAGCACAACCATTCCCTCGACTAAGTTTACCCTGAGTGTAATCGAATGGGCTCGGGACAGGCCTGGTTGTAATTTATTTTAACAAGCTGGAAGCTTGTCCTACATTGGTTTTGACGACAGATGACAGAAGACAGAAGGCAGAACGGCTGTCTTGAGAATCAAGCGATTTTCGGATTCAAATCATCCTTTCAATAATTCTTTAGAATTCAATGATGCTACAAAGCCTTAAGACTACATGGCAATTTCTACTCACCTTGATTTTTTGCCGTCCACTTCACTCACTATGTTCGCTCAGTGGCTGCCACCCATCGAGCATCCAGCATCAAGCATCAAGGTTCGAGAAGATTTCACTTGAAAATTAAGCCGGTTTTGGGTATAATACCTGCTAAAAAAGAAGACGGAAGACAGTAAGCGGAGGATAGAAGCAAATCAAAATCCTGTCCTGAGCCAAGCCGAATGGGTCAAAATGCGAAACGGAAACCACAACGTAAAAATTACCCAATTAGCCATGGCACCTGTGGCCATGGTCTGTTCGACAATTGTAGAGAATGTTCGACAAATTAACTTTTTTTTCAAATCTTTCGACCCGGCTCAAGACGGGACAAAGCCAATTTTCGAGAGACTAAAATTAACGTAAGCTATTTTATGACAAGTGAATATAATGAATTCTACAATTTTGTAGATATGGAAAAACAAAGCCAATCAAAGCCAATTCTTAACCAGATGACAGAGGACTGAGGACAGAAGACAGATGATGGAAGACAGCAAAAATGGAAGTAATTATAGAAAGTGTTACTTGAGATTCATGATTCCGCTTAGAAACATGGCATACACGTCCTTAAAAGCCGGGGAGAAAATAGGTTTGACGATGGTTTATCACGATATTATAGTCTTAGCATTGAATAAAGTGATGATAGATACTGGAGCCGAATATGGACAAAAGCAAGATTGTCGCTGATGCTATAACATTCGATGATGTTCTGCTAATACCCGCAAAGAGCGATTTTGTACCCAGCCAGGCCGATACAAGCACGCAATTGACAAACAATATCACGATAAATATCCCTATTGTTTCTGCTGCTATGGATACGGTTACGGAATCGGCGCTGGCTATTGCATTGGCACAGGAAGGCGGCATTGGAATAATTCATAAGAATATGTCGGTCGAAGCCCAAAAGCGGGAGGTAGCGAAAGTCAAACGTTCCGAGCATGGAGTGATTCTTGACCCGGTTACATTATCGCCGGACCAGCCTGTAAGACGCGCTCAGGAATTAATGAATGAGCAGAATGTCTCCGGCATTCCAATCGTCAAAGGCAAAAAGCTGGTCGGCATTCTGACACGCAGGGATTTGAAGTTCCTCAAAGACTATGATATCGAAATAAATTTGGTAATGACAAAGAAGAATCTTGTCACTGGTCCAGCCAGTACAACACTCGAGCAGGCGAAGGGAATTCTGCAGGAGCACAAAGTTGAAAAACTCCTTTTGGTCAATTCGCAAGGTGAGCTGGCCGGCCTGATTACTATGAGAGACATCGACCGCGTTCAGGAGTATCCGCGGGCAGCCAAGGACCAGCGTGGCAGGCTCCGCGTCGGCGCTGCGGTAAGCGTGCACGATTATGAGCGAATCGAGGCTTTAATAAAAGCCGACGTTGATATTATCGTAGTCGATACGGCCCATGGTCATTCGCAGAACGTCATCGATACCGTGAAGAAAATCAAAGCTGATTATAAAATTGACGTGATTGCGGGCAATATCGCCACGGGTGAGGCGGCGGAGGATTTAATTGAAGCCGGCGCTAATGCGGTCAAAGTCGGCATAGGCCCCGGAGCAATTTGTACGACCAGGATAATTTCCGGCGTGGGAGTGCCGCAAGTATCTGCGATAATCAACTGTGCCCAGGTGGCGCAAAAGCACAATATTCCGGTCATTGCCGACGGCGGGATAAAACACTCCGGTGACATAACCAAAGCCATCGCGGCGGGGGCTTCCAGCGTAATGATAGGCTCGTTGTTTGCAGGTCTGAAGGAAAGTCCCGGGCAGCTCGTTATCTACAAGGGCAGGCAGTTTAAAGAATATCGCGGCATGGGGTCTTTAGGTGCGATGGTCAAGGGTTCGGCTGAACGATATGGCCAGAAAAGCACAACCGAGGAAGGCAAATTAGTGCCGGAAGGCGTTGAAGGTCGCGTGCCATACCGCGGTATGCTGAGCGACTTTGTATATCAATTGGTCGGTGGATTGCGAGCGGGCATGGGCTATTGCGGAGCAAAAAATATCGAAGAGCTGATGACCAACGGCCGGTTCGTTCGCGTAAGCCCTGCGTCGGTCGGTGAATCACATCCGCATGATATACAAATAACAAAAGAGGCGCCCAACTATTCCGCAACATTACCTTTTGAGGACTAAAAAGAGCTTTCAACATTTCCTGACCGCCGTGCCGGCGCTGGTCGCGGCAGGTGGCCGTCAATAGTTTCTGCTTGATTTTACCGGCCCAATCTGGTATAATATGAAAAACTGGGGTGATTGTTATTAGCGGAGAAGCCGCAGTGATGAAAAATTCATTATTTATGATTCTTTTGGTTTTGAGCTTGCTGTCCGGCTGCGCTAACTCTGGATTTCAATATGCAATAGTTAGTAAGGACGAACCTGTGTATTCGTCTTTACCATCAGGGCAGAGACATAGCTTTGCCCCTACATGGCAGATTGACAGCGAATCTGAACAATTCGGTACTTTTCATGTAAAATATCATCCTTCTTATAACGCAAAACATTGTATTGTAGTTGAAGGCAGCATAGGAGGCAGCAAGAATGGATTCGACCCTTCGACTTCGCTCAGGGCAGGCGAGCTCACCACAAGAAAAAACCCGATTGTATTAGATACGGGAGCTTCACAGGGAGTATTTGTTAACGATATTCACGTGCTTGAAAACAATCTGCGTTGTTTTCCTGTGCAGACAAATAAAGCGGAAGGCCGGGATTACGGCCTGGGGCGCTGTTTCATTCCGCAGTTACGTGTAGGGCGAATGACTCTTAAGGATTTCCCGTGCTGGTATTTGCAGCGGCACCTGGAGCTTAAATTCTTTGGTTTGCCGGTGGCCAGAGATGACTCTATTATTGTAGGGCTGACAGCTCTGCGGGAATTCAGTTTTGTTGTTTTCGACGGCGTAGGAAAGGAAGCTGAGTTTTCACTCGATGGTGTTTTCGAACCTGACCAGGAGCAGGCGTGGTCAAAGTTCCCGCTTTCAATTGAAGAAGACCACGGCAATGCTTTTCTTTTTGTTCAGATTCCCGTAGCCGGGCAGTTAATGAAAGTACAGCTCGATACCGGCAGTGGAAGCGGCCTTTCGCTTAATGATGAGCTGTGGGAAAAACTATCTCAAAAGGAACCCCGATTAATCGGGGTCACTCTTAAAGAAGGCACAGAATTGTACCCGTATGTAGGACGATTGCCCTGCAAAAAAGCAGTCGCACAGCTTCAGGTGGGCGACAGGCTGGTTTCAAATGCGAAGATGTCGGTTTTCCCTGCTGAAAGTCCTCTATTAAGTGACTGCGATGTGATATTAGGTATGCAGTATTTCCAGGACACTGTTATAGCTCTTGATTTCAAAAAAGCTATATTATGGGTCAGGAAATAAGCAATTAATGGATATTTCAAATTAAAGCCTGCCATTAATCCCGTCATACCGGGGCTCCGGCTTATCGGGACTTAATCAGCCGGGGGCGGATAAATTTCAACACTCTAAGCGGCTAATGGTTCTATTCCAACCGCTTTTTTCAGGACGTTGCTCTTAATCTGTTGATTCCTGGTTCAACAGTCAGGCTGCCCGGTGCAGTACATTTGATTATGTATCAAATGTAGCATAATCCGGCTGTTAATCGGACTTTTCCTAAATAAGCACTTCCTTTATGACGAAAAGTACTCAGGCAGATTTTGTCCGCCGGAGGCGAACTTTAAACATATCGGCATGGAGGGAAAGTTAAAAAAGCTGTGGTTCGGCATTGCTCACCATCCTGAGCTTGTCGAAGAATGGTTTGCCTAATTTTCGTAAGGGGATTTTAGTAACATGTGCTGCGGCATGATATTAGTGGAATCAAAAATGGGGGTCGAAGATATAAAGTTTGAAGTCATTATTAATTGGCAATCATCCTTATACTGCCGGCAGATGCTGTAACAAAATGTTGGCTGATGATTGTGGATTCATTGGTATAAGGGAGGCAAAGTATTATGTTGGACACTGTAAATGTTCCAGAACAGTTTGAACCGATTTTCCAGAAGGCTCAGGATTATGTAAGAAGGTATTTCCGCGAGAAGAAGGAAGAAGCATCGAAGGGTCAGATAGAAATCTTCGGCCAGAGGTATATTCTTGTCAGAGCAGCCTCGATGTCGGTAGATTTCTTCGATACCATAAAGAATATGTTCAAGGACTGGGAGGATGAAAAGGCATCGGAAATCGCGAGGAGCCTTCTTTTTGATGTTGCACATGCTATCGGTAAGATGGATGCCAGGAATTTCCATCAAAAGATGGGTGTGCAGGACCCTATAGAGAAGCTTTCCGCAGGACCAATTCATTTTTCTCATACCGGCTGGGCCTTTGTTGATATATTTCCTGAGTCAAAACCGACACCCGATGAAAACTACTATCTCATATATGACCATCCATTTTCATTTGAGTCAGATGCGTGGGAAAAGAGCGGCAAAAAAAGCAATTTCTGTGTTTGCGCTATGAATGCCGGGTATTCGTCCGGATGGTGCGAGGAGAGCTTTGGGATTCCGCTTGTTGCTTCTGAGATAATGTGCAAAGCCAGAGGTGATAGCACCTGCCGGTTCATTATGGCCCAGCCCTCGAAAATAAAGCAATACCTTCGAGAGTATTTACAAGGTCATCCTGAAATATCCGACAATGCGGCACTCTACAGTATAGGCGGATTCTTTCAGGAGCGTAAGCAGGCCGAGAGACGACAGACCCAGCTGCTCAAACAATTGGAAAAAACAAATCAGGAATTAAAAGACTTCGCATACATAGTCTCGCATGATTTGAAGGCTCCGCTGCGTGGCATTGACACTCTGGTGAAGTGGATAACAACTGATTATGCAGATAAGTTAGGCCAGGAAGGTAAGGAGCAAATGGATTTGCTTTTGAATCGGGTTGGCCGAATGCATAACTTAATAGATGGAATCCTACAATACTCCAGAATCGGGCGCGTCAAAGAACAAATTGTGCGGATTAATCTGAATGAGTTTGTGCCTGAAATCGTCGATATGATTGCTCCACCGGAAAACATCGCTATTACGATTGAGAATGAATTGCCCGTGATTGGGTGTGAGAAGACTCGAATTACTCAGGTTTTTCAGAATTTGCTCAGTAACGCTGTTAAATATATGGATAAGCCGCATGGTCAGGTAAGAGTCGGCTGTATTGAAGAGGAAGAAAGCTGGAAGTTCAATGTCACTGATAATGGTCCCGGTATTGAAGAGAAATACTACGAGAAAATCTTCCAGCTATTCCAGACGTTGGCGCCGCGTGATGAAGTGGAAAGTACCGGCGTTGGATTAACGGTAGTTAAGAAGATAGTGGAGATTTATGGTGGAAGGATCTGGGTGGAATCAAAAGTGGGCGAGGGCAGCACGTTCTTTTTTACCTTGCCAAAGCAAGAAATTGTGGGGGCAGAAAATGCGAAACTTGAAGCCAGTGTTATTGGTTGAGGATGATAGTGCAGATGCGAAAACAATTGAACGAACATTTATGGATTTAAAGTTTAAAAATCCTGAATGCTTATCAAAACGAATAATCATCATCTCATTTATGCTAAGTATGGCATTTGTATTTAATGTGCAGTTATTTGCCAAGCAAAATGGTTCCGTCACAGAAGAAGATTTTTTTGAGATGCCGCTTGAGGATTTGGCCAGGCAGCCATACAAGGTGGTCTCAGCTTCTCGTCAGGCACAGGAACTGAATGAGCTGTCGGTTCCAGTCAGTGTAGTTACGGCTGAAGACATTCATTACAGCGGCCTGACTACAATTCCGGATATACTTCGGTTCACTCCTGGAGTGGATGTTTTACAGCTCGATCGTAACCGTGCTGCAGTCGGCGTTCGCGGGTTACATGACCCTACATCCGACCGCACGCTCGTGTTACTCAATGGGCGCTCTGCCATAAATCCGGCCTTTGGTGGCGTAGAGTGGGAGAAACTTCCGGTTTTACTCGAAGACATCGACCGTATCGAAGTTGTGCGTGGTCCGGGCGGTGCCGCCTGGGGTGCTAATGCTTTCTCAGGGGTAATCAACATAATCACAAAGAAACCCGAGGACGCTGTTGGTGTATTTGCTTCAAGTACAATGAATGCATTCGGTGACTCTTATAATCATGCGCGCTGGGCAGCCAAGGATGGGAATTGGAGCTGGCGATTATCTGGAGGTTATGAGGACAGGGAAAACTCCGACAAGGCAGGTGCAGGTGATTACATATCTGGTCAGCCTGCTGTAACTGTTTTTCCCTCTGTCGGCTTCAATAGTTTTACTGCACAAGACTTTGCCCGAAACTGGCGATTTGACAGTGAAACTGTATATAATGCCTCCGAACAAACTAAATATACCTTTGACGCGAGTTACGCTAACCTTAACTATGGCGACTACGAGCTTATTGCCTATTTCCCGAAAAGAGACATCTTAACGAGTGTGAGTCGGTTGGTCTCACGCATCGACCATAAATTTAATGATGGAAGTTCCGCGTACTTACAATGGTTCAATAACTACGATGTTTCACATCACAAAGTCATGACGGACAGATATTTTATAAATGAAAACGACATTGAAGGGCAGTTTAATTTCGTAGCCATGGAAAAGCACGATATCTCCGTTGGCGGCAATCTGCGTTGGCTGCGTTTCGACGTAGATGCCAAAATACCGGAGAGTCTTGATGTGGTTGGAGGCCTTACCAAGGAAAGATGGGCAGGATTATTTGCGATTGACCGTTTTCGTCTCAATGACCGTTTGATACTTGAAGGTCAAATTCGCTCCGACTGGTATAGTGGTACGGAAAGCGACTGGTCCGCGCGCAGCTCGGTATTGTACGCACTGGATGAAAAGCAAAATCATATCGTTAGGTTCGGTGCGGCCAAGGCATTTCGTGCTCCGTTAGTATGCCTGAGGAAGGGTATGTTTTCACACGTTCTTATTGCGCCGGACACATATCTCATCCATTTTATACCAAATGAAGAACTGAGAAACGAAGAAACATGGTCACTTGAAGCAGGATATAAAGGTAAATTGGCGGATGGACTGAATTTGAATGTAGATACTTACTATCAGCGCTTCACACATCTTATCGGCGGTCTTGTTACACCGCCGATGACGTTCCAGCTTCACAATATAGATGGGGCAACCGCCCACGGAGCTGAGGTTGAGCTGGCTAAAGAAATCAGGCATGGAAGACTTTCGGCCTGGTATGCCTATAATGATCTAAGGACCGACCAGTCGCATCAGAATATTCGCTCACTATATCCTTCTAAACATAAAGTGGGTCTGACATCACGCTTGAATTTATCCCAGGATTTGACATTCAATGTGAACTACAGCTTTAACAATGCTATGAACAGCTATGAAAATTCATCAATTGACACAGGTACATCTAATCGTCTTGATTTCACATTGGCTAAGAGATTTGCCAAAGGACAAGGTGAGCTTTTGTTCGGCGTCAGTGATTTGCTTGACAAAATAAAAGAGCCTGTTTTTTCCGTCGGAGCATTTACTGCTCATGAATTACCGGGGCGAACGTTTTTTGCGAGAATGCAGTTTAAATTCTAAATTGAGTTGCTGCTCAGTGGAGTAACTAAGTTTCGTATTACTATGATTATTGTAAAGTCGCAATGACAGTTAAAACTTATATCTTTATATTTCTGCTCACATGTTTGTTTGGGGGGTCGCTTTTAGCAGAGCCTGATGAGAAATCATCCGCCAGCCGAGAGTATAAAATCAAGGCTGCATTTATATATAACTTTCTGAAAACGGTTGAGTGGCCTAAAGAGTTTATCAGCGACAGCAATGAATCAATGGTTGTCGGGATTATTGGCAAAGACCCGTTTGGCGACGCTTTTGAGCCTATTATAGGTAAGGTCGTCAAAGGCAAAAAGGTGGTTGTAACACGGTTGAAGGGGCTCAGTCAGATTGATAAACGCAGCGATAATAGCGACAGCAGGTCAGAGATTGACATAGAAACTATGAGAAAATGCCATTTACTGTTTGTTTGTTCTTCGGAGCAGAGAACGTTTATGGAAATTATTAAATCGGTTGATGGTTATAGTGTGCTGACTGTTGGCGAGATTAAAAATTTTCTCGAAGCTGGTGGGGTCATTAATTTCATTCCACAAGCAGAAAAAGGAGATTTTGAAATTAATCTTTCAGCGAGCAAACGAGCAAAGCTGAATATTAGCTCCAAACTGCTCAGGATAGCAAAAAGAGTTATCGAAGAGGAATCATCGGGAAAGGAGACAGGTTAACTATGATTAAACTGCCAAATGTGACAATAAAAGGTAAGCTTATAGCCATTGTCATGGTGGTGTGTTTATCCTCTCTTGTTCTGACAAGTTTTATGCTGTTTATGTTCGTACGCATAACTTTTCGCAATTCCATCATACAGGATATCTTGACAGATGCGCAGATGGCAGCGGAAAACTGCAATGTGGCGCTGGCCTTTAAGAATATCGAGGATGTTGAAAAAACTTTAGCATCATTAAAATCAAAGCCGTCTATAATCTTTGGCGGTGTTTATACGCTGGATGGAGAAAACTTCGCCCGTTATTATCGCGAGTCTAATAATACTTCGGTTCAGCCCGCACGGTTGGGTAAGGACGGTTACTATTTTGAAAATGACATTTTAACTGTGTTCAAAAGTATTGTATTGGGGGAAGAAAAAATAGGAACGCTTTGTATTCGTTCGGACCTGGGTCCTTTATATATTGTCTTCAGGAACAGCTTTCTTGTGATAATCATGGTTTTATGTCTTGCCCTGACGGTGGCTTATATTATGTCCGCCAGACTACAAAGGGTTATTTCTATTCCAATTCTAAATCTTGCGGAGATTGCAAAAGTAGTTTCAGAGGAAAAAGACTACTCTGTTCGCGCTGCAAAGAAAGCTAACGATGAGGTGGGCTTGCTTATAGAGGCGTTCAACGGCATGTTAGAGCAAATCCAGCAGCGAGATTTAGTATTGCGGAATACTAATGAGCAATTAACAAAAGAAGTTATGGTGCGCAATCAGGCAGAGCAGCGTCAGGCCGAGCTGCTCGAGCAATTAGAAAGAACGAATCAGGAATTAAAGGATTTTGCATATATAGTTTCACATGATTTGAAAGCGCCTCTGCGCGGGATTGATACTTTAGCCAAGTGGATATCAACTGATTACGCGGATAAGTTTGACCAGGAGGGTAAAGAGCAGATGAGTCTGCTTATGAGCAGAGTGGACAGAATGCATAACTTGATTGATGGAGTATTACAGTACTCACGAATAGGACGTGTTAAAGAGGAAAAAATTCAGGTGAATTTAAATGAGCTGGTGCCGGGTATTATTGATTTAATTGCTCCGCCGGAAAACATCGCTATTACGATTGAGAACGAATTGCCCGTGATAGAATGTGAGAAGACGCGAATATCTCAGGTTTTCCAGAATTTGCTCAGCAACGCTGTTAAATATATGGATAAGCCTCAGGGGCAGATAAGAGTCGGCTGTATTGAGGAGGAAGAAAGCTGGAAGTTCAATGTCACTG
>Ga0154683_125_pt5 | contig 14692 bp, 16 predicted proteins | sample Rifle2008BG13ft_FD_116112 | JGI IMG/M metagenome (GOLD analysis project Ga0154683, IMG submission 116112) | Planctomycetes bacterium RBG_13_46_10 | reverse complement strand
CCCCGCATTGTGCACCTCCTGTCTTTTAGAGTTTTATCATGCCGATACTCTAATTGCAACTGGCACAGTTTTTGGGGGTAAGGTCAGGATCATGCTTAAAAATCTCATACTCCAATTTTGGTCTTTTTAGTTCTATCAAATCTAGAAAGCCATCTATCGACTCCATCAACAGATCGCACTCACTAAATAACGCTATTCTTCGTGCATCATATTTTTTTATATATTCAACGCCAAAAACCCATAAGTTCTTATCAATCCATTTGTGGAATATTTTTTCAGGCTGTTCGGCTTTATAAGACTCTAGGTTGCCGTATGCCCCAATTTCGTCAACGATATTACTGTTTTCTTCTAATGCTAAAAGTTGTATTAGATTTTCAAGCTCTGTTTGATAAAACTTTTGTTTGTGAGCAGCTGCTAATTTATCGGCAAGGCCTGGATCTGAATTACTAACCAAATTCCAAAAGTCGTCAGAATATCCCATAGTTAAAATTTGCTCTAAAACTTCTTTTATATTTTTATCATCAATCAATAAAACCTTAGCTTTATCTGCTACTATATATTCTTTCGTGCCGTATTGAACACCATCTTTTGAGATCAATTTTCTTTTATCAACTTCCTCAAGCAATTTTTTCAATTGTTGGGTTCCCAATTCAATATGAACACCCTCATAAAGTTTTAATTCTCTAAAGTCTTTTTCTGATATTTTCTCCCAGTTTTCATTTCTGACTTTCTTAAACCTTATTAAATTACCTCTTACGCCACCGGGATGGATTTGAGGGAAAAAGACCAGCGCAGTATCAGATGTTTGTTCCAACAAAACACCATTTGTTTTTACAAAGTCTTTCCCGACCGATATGGTTTTAATAATGTCTGCCATTTGTTTAGCACCTCATACTATTGGATTTGCTTAAAAATGCTGCTCAAAATAGATTCGCTTTCCTTATCCAGCGCCTTCATCTCGTCCAGTATCGCCTGCGGTTCTCGGAGCGCCGTTTCGTCCTTTTTATGCGGGTTTTTCACCGACAGGTCGAATGTGGTTTTATCCACATCGGCCACATTCACCGACCAGGAGTTTTCCGAATCTTCTTTTTTCTTCTGCAATTTTACAAAATCCGCCAGGTCGTTTTCATTGAGCGGATTGGTCTTGCCTAAATTCCTGTCTAAATTTAGCTGATAAAACCAGACCTTGCGCGTGGGCGCCCCTTTTTCAAAAAACAGCACCACGGTTTTAACACCTGCTCCCGAGAATATCCCGCCCGGCAAATCCAGAACCGTATGCAGATTACAGCTTTCCAAAAGCATCTTTCTAAGCGATACAGATGCGTTATCCGTATTGGAAAGAAATGTATTTTTTATTATTACGCCTGCTTTTCCGCCTGCCTTTAGGATTTTAATAAAATGCTGAAGAAACAAAAATGCCGTTTCGCTCGTTTTTATGGGAAAGTTCTGCTGTACTTCCGAACGTTCCTTGCCGCCAAATGGCGGATTGGCTAAAACGATATCGAATCGGTTACGTTCCTGAATATCAGCAAGGTTCTCGGCCAGCGTATTTGTATGAACAATATTTGGAGCTTCGATACCGTGCAGAATCATATTCATAATACCGATTATATAGGCCAATGATTTCTTTTCCTTGCCGAAGAAGGTGTCCTTTTGCAGAATCTTAGCATCTTTGGTGGTAAGGTCTTTGCTGGTTTTAAGATATTCGAAAGACTCACATAAAAAGCCCGCCGAACCAACTGCACCGTCATAAATCTTATTGCCGATAATCGGCACAACCACTTTTACAATCGTCTTTATAAGTGGCCTCGGCGTATAATATTCTCCGCCATTCCTGCCTGCGTTGCCCATATTTTTAATTTTATCTTCATAGAGATGCGACATCTCATGTTTTTCAGTATTGGAACGAAAGCGAAGTTCATCAACTAAATTGACGACTTCGCGCATAGTATAGCCGCTTTGAATTTTATTTTTCAGTTCGCTGAATATCTCTCCTATTTTATATTCGATTGTTGTTGCGCTTTCAGCCGATGTCTTGAACTTTTTCAGATATGGAAAAAGTTTATGGTCAACAAAGTCTTTCAGGTCATCTCCGGTTAGCGCTTTATGATGGTCTATCCTTCCTTCTTTATCTTTGGGAGCTGCCCACACATTCCAGCGGTATTCAGGGCTGATAATAGTTGTATAAGATTTGCCCGCAAGTTCAGCAGCCATTTTTTTATCTTTCTCGAAATCATCAAGATATTTGAGAAAGAGAATCCACGAGGTTTGTTCTACGTAGTCCAGTTCGCTTGAGCATCCTGCGTCTTTCCAAAGAACGTCGTCTATATTCTTGAATGTCTGTTCAAACAAGGCAATTTCTCCGCTATCTGGCTATTTCCTTAAATATCTCTGTATTATATCGGCAACTCAAAAAGTTTATATTAGCCTTAATAATAAGAAAAACAATCAGATTTTATGCGATAAAAATGCAGAGAGATGGTGGAGATTGGTAATTTGTAAGATTGTAAGCGTTAAACATTCAGGCCGGAGACGACTGTTTCGAAAACCATCGTGTTATCAACAACGCCCTGGATACTGCAAGTGTATTTTCTCCGCTTGAACTTTGTGATATGACCGAGCAGATATAATCTCCTTCCCGGCTCGACAGGAACACGAAATTTGGTGGAATCGATGCCGGCAAATCCAATAAAGCCTTCGACGTCGTAAATTTGTTTTACAAAGAAGCTGGAAAGCTGGGCCGCAGCCTCGACCATTATCACCGCAGGCATCAACGGCCGGCCCGGAATATGGCCGCGAACCCAGAACTCGTCCTCGGTTACGTCTTTATAGCCAAGAATAAGATATTTGTCCTTGTCGTACCACAAAACGCCGTCAAGCTGCTGCATCTCGAAGCGTTGCGGATTCATTTTGCAAATCGCTTCTTTGTCAAAAAGAGGTTCGCCTGTAAGGTCTATTTGTGATAGATCAAATAATAGTGGCGGCGGCATTATTGTTCTCTAATTATGCGCAATGAAAACAGAAACTTCCCGCCCCTTCCGGCATGGATTCGACCCTTCGACTATGCTCAGGGCAGGCAAGCTCACCATTTATGGTTTCGACCCTTCGACCGGCTCGCCACAAGTGCGCTCCCTACTTCGCCCCAAACGACAGGCTTCCGACTCCGCTACGCCGGACAAGTCGCAGGACGAGCAGGCTAACCACAGGATGTTAAACCAGTTTATGGCTTAACCCATTTGAATCAGGCCGAAATATGCACAGCAGAGGCCGTTTCTTCTTCAGCTTATGCTGCTTTACGGTACCGTCCTTATTTCAAGGACGCGGTTGCGAACAGTCTGTGAAGCCTGCTTGATTTTCTGCATTTGCTTACGAACGCGAGTGCCCGCCGCTTTGTTTCCGCCCTCAGCCTTGCTAATGTCGGCTTCAATTTCATTTACTAATGTTTTCAGAGTTTCATATTCTTGCATTCAAATTATCCTCCACATAGGTATACGCCATAGGCGTACAGGTTAGAGTTGTCAGAAATTTAACGAGTTTACAAAGTCTTGTCAAAGAAAAACGTTTTTTTTACTAAAAAAAACGATATTTATTTCTGGGGTTAATTGGCAAGTTTTTTAGTTAATTCTGCAATTCTTTGGCCCCGGCGTATGCACTGTTGCCTGACTCTTTCATCGGGCTTGCCAATAGAAACGGGGCCGTAGTGGTCGCCCTGCGGGTCGCCCTGGACAATCATGCCGGCGATGAGCATCACTTCGATTATGCCCATAATCGTGGTTTCGTTGCCGCCACCGATATTTGCCGCACTTGAAAATGCGCCGCCGATTTTACCATTTAAGGTGCCGTGCCTGTTTACCAGGTCATCTATGAGCGTTTTTATAGGACCAGCCATGTGGCCATAATATGTTGGTGAGCCTATAACGATTGCATCGTAGCCGGGCAAATCATCGGCTTTAACTTTTTCGACCGATTTACATTCTGTTTTCAAACCGGCATCGTTCATCGCCTTGGCTATTATCTCAGCCATCTCTTTAGTATTACCGCTTCTTGAGTAGTACACTACAATGCCCTTCGCCATTCTAAGCCCTTTCTTTTTCAAATTGATATTTTTTAGCAGGATTACAGTTAAAAATAAAAATTGATTTTTTTATATTTTATTTGTGTTCCGGATTCACCGGATTTTCTCACCGACGGTTTTTCTGCGGGTTATAATTATCTTCTCAGGTACGAAAGCTTTTCCGGAAGAGAGATATTGTTGCCGAGGCTGTCTTCGCCATAGCCGGCTTCTGCAAGCAGCTTTATATCGGCCAGGACCCGCTTGTCGCCTATAAATGTCACTGTCATGTCGGTGTTAATATCTATTTTACCCAAAGCCAAAAGCTGGGCCACCTCATCTATGACCTTTTCGAGCAACGTACCTTCAGCCCGTATGGGGATGTCTGAAATTTGAAGGGGTTGTTCGTATAAGATTAGCTTGCTTTCCTTGGCAAGTGTTGAAATAGTGTCATGAATAATGGTTTTGAGGTCTTTCCCTGTTGCCCATTGGGGGACGAGCTTAAGCCTAATAATTTCAGCAGCTACAAACTTTCGTTTTTGAGCATTTATCTTTTCGTTGACACGGAACAATTCAAGGGCCGAGCCGGCGTCATAGCGCTCTTCGTCCAGTTGCATATAGACTTCGCTGCCGTAATGCAGGGCGAGTTTTGAAATCAGAGTGGCAGGTCTGACATGAAATCCGCGGTATGGCGGGACACAGACCTCAATCTGACTTATTTCGGCATATCGCTTTAACATCTGACGACATAGATTTTCTGCACAGTCGATGTAAAGACTAATGTAGGTAATGGAGTAGTTCATCAGTACGAACAACAGGTCATTAGGCTGTAGCAATAGTTCCTGTGGGCTTTTTACTTCACAGGGTTTTTTATTTAAATGCCTTTCATAATAATGAGCAAATGACGTAGCTGTTCTTAAAAGGTGGAAGACGACGCTTATATGGCCTCTCAAGACAAGCAAGTCTGTATCTTGCTGCTCGGCTTCTGAGCCTGCGACATATGTATCATATTGTGATTGCAGATTGTGGAATCGAAGCTCAAGTGTTCGCAGGCTTTCCTCGGTAATAGAGTTTTCAATGTAAGAAGGATACTCGTGTGGTTTTGCCTTGGTGGCAGAGCGGACATCCTTACTGCCGGCGGCGAGATTTAAAAATGCGGTAGCTAACATAGTTACCATTTCAGAGACGGTCTCGGCTCTGCGTGCTTTACAGTCACGCGGCAGACGGGCCGGCGGCATCTCTTCGGAATGAAATGGCTCGCTTTCAGTCTCTGAGGGAACAGGCAGGTTAAGCCTGCAAGCCATGCTTAACAAATGTTTAGCTGTTTTTGTCAGCACTTCACCGGTAAAGTCGAGTGTTTGTTGTGTGGCCTTGGCAAAATCTCCTCCGACGGGTAACAGCCGATAGGCCGGTACAGCATGACGAATATGCAGCAGCTCATAGCCTACGTTTGAAAAAAGCTTTGTTGCGGCGATAAGAGACCTGAAGGGGCACCATTTGCAATTATTACGTGCGTCATAAGCATCAAGAAGCTCTTCAATCTGTAAGGATTGTGAGAAAAATTCACCTAAAAATGAACGTATAAGAAATTCACTGTTTGAGCTGCAGCTTGATAAGTAGTTTGCAAGACTGAGGAGTCTTTTCGCTCGTTGTGCAATTAATTCATGAAAATCATCATCTGAAACTTTTACTGGACGCATATAAACGCCTGTGACATTTCACGATAAAGCCGATGTTACAGATTAAAGAACATTTATTTTTCTTCGGATTCTTTGCTCTTTAAGGGGATTATTTCCATCGTAAAGTTTTGTGGAATATCAAACTTAAATATCTTTTCATCTATTTTTTTATTAACCGCAGGTTTGAGAAATTTTATCTCATAGATATCATCTTCGGTTGTAATGGCGATGATTTTGACAGGCAGATCTGATTTCTTGTCGACCCAAAAATCAATGGATGTGTAATCATCTTTGTAAATGGAATCCGGCTTGATTTTTAGATGCAGATGAAAGGATGTTTTCGGTTCATCCTTTTCATATCCTTCGGCCTGCGTTGAATCGGCTGAGCTCGTCAGGGTCTGGACTGGCTGAACCAGGTTTATTTCGAACTGCTTTTTTAATTCTTCGATCTTGGTAAAACCTATTATAGGGAACTCTCTGCTGGCCAGTTCGAAAGGGTCTGCCGGCTTGTTTGGTTCGGTTAATTGGCGACGTTCAGTTTTTTTGACTTGATAGTCAATACGTGTAAGCCAGATACCGTCGAAGATAAAGTGCTCGGGATATTTTTGCTCTTTTTCATCATCCTGTTTGAGTGTTTGGAAGTTTACCCGCAGCATCGATTTATCATCGAATTTTTGATAGTATAAAGCTCCCTTCCTAAGTGTTTGCGATTCGAGCAGTGGCTGCTTGAATTTATACTCAAGCTCTGACTGGTAAGATATTATATTTGTGGTTTTTTGTTTTAATCTTGTCAGGATTGTATCAACCGAATTAGCGTCCTTTTCCTGGGATTGACCGTCCGATAAATTTGCAATACCTGTATTTCCCTGTATGGAGCAAGCTGTTGCTGATAACAAGAGAAAAATTATCATAACTATATTTTTATCTGTGCTCATAGGTATATTCACCAAAACACTAAGTTCCCGCTGAAAGTGTTATTTTGTTTTTATGTTATTATATTCAATAATTGTAATATCTCACCAATTTTTTCGATACGAAAATCTGCATATCGGGCAAATTCATCAGCTTTTTTATGATTGGCTAAAAGAACCGCAGTGGCACCAGCAGCTTTTGCAGACATTACATCGAAAAGATAATCACCTACTACAAGCGTTTCTTCAGGTTTTACCCCAAGCTGCCGGCATATTTGCAGCACACCGAAAGCGTCCGGCTTGACCGGTCCATCTTCTCTGTCAACTATAGTATCGAATTTCAAGCTGTATTTATTGGCGATTGCCAGGGCATTTTGACGCCTGTTTCGCGTCAGAATGCCTATCTTAATACCGGCCTGGTGGATCGTATCAAGCGTTTGCTTGACACCAGGGTTAAGTTTTGATTCTGTAACAGCCTTTTCCTCGTGAAAATGCAGTATTTTTTCAGCTTGTTGACGTTGTTCGGGTGCCATATTCTCCATAGATTCAAGTACCGGCCCTGACTCTTTTGTTAAACCCATCTCCTCGCGAATGAGGTCAAAATCAAAATAGGGTTGTGTTATCGTTCCATCCAAGTCGAAAATCACGGTTTTTATCGACATATCCTGCAAAAATTCGAATATCGAAATCCGAAGCCCAAAACAATTTCCAAATATAAATGTTCAAATGACAAAAACGTTTGGGATTTTAAATTTTTGTTATTTGAATTTGATTAGGATTTCGAAATTCGGATTTCGTATTTAATCTGTTATCAATTAAGTTTCTATTTTGCCTTTTTTCTCAGCAATTCTATAAAATATCGCCCGGCCTGGCCGAAAATCTTTCCTTTACGAATGATTATTCCCGTAGGTCTGGTAAAGTTTTCGTTGGTTATAGGTAATGCTTTTATTGTGCCGCTGTCAACCTCTTGACGTATCACTATCTGCGGCACTATACTTATACCAGCGTTTATTTCCACCGCCCGTTTAATGGTTTCAATATTATCGAATTCCATTACCGGGCGAACAACCACATTATAACGCTCCAAAATATTATCTATCCATGTCCGAGTCGGTGTGTTCTTTTCAAATGCGATAAAGTTTTCAAATTGGAGGTGGTGGATATCAATCTGTGATTTTTGTGCTAATGGATGTTTCGGACTGCAGGCCAAAACCATCGGCTCATCTTCAAGCTCGTATACCTCCAGCCTTTTGTCTCGTTTGGGTATAGCTACAAAGCCAATGTCGCTTTCACCATTCAGAACCATCTCGTAAACTCTTTCAGGACTACGGTATTCAACATGAACATTGACATTAGGATAGCTGACCATAAATCTTTTTATGTATTCAGGAAGGGTGTGCATGCCAATACTGAAAATTGCGGCAACGTTTATTCTGTCACCTGCAGATGATTTCATGGCATTCAATTCACTTTTTAAGGATTCATACCGTTCAAGAATATCTTTGGATGCCTGGTAAAGCAATTGCCCCGCCTTTGTGAGCTCGATAGGCCTTTTTTTCCTGTCCAGCAACTGGCATTTAAACATAAGTTCTATTTGGGCAAGCTGTTGCGACACTGCCGATTGGCTTAGAAAATGTTTTTCGGCGGTTTGTGAGAAACTGCGTAATTCAGCCAAATCATAGAATATTTTAAGTGTTTCTAAATGCATTATAAGTTTTTCTGATAATTTCTATCAAGATATTAAACTTGTCTAAATCGTGATTTATCCTATACTATTAATATTAGTGCCTATGTTATTAGTGATGCTAATAAGATGCAAGTAAAATTTTAAAATAGTAGGGAATAAAAGATGAATTTACAGCAACCCAATTCAAATGAAGTTACACAAACCGCGAACCGCTCCCGCAGCGTATCACCTGTTTCAGGTATTTGCACGCGTTGTATCGATGGCTGCCGGGGTAACTGTGAAGTTTTTAAATCTTCTTTTCGTGGCCGTGAGGTCATTTATCCTGGTCCGTTCGGCACTCTTACAGCCGGCGGTGACAAAAATTATCCTATCGATTACTCCCATCTTAATATACAGGGTTATGCTATGGGGGCCGAAGGATTGCCGAGCAGCCAGGTCGGCAATCCGGACAACACTCTGTTTCCGATGGTCAATACAGAAACGGCGTATGGTCGTGGGACCAAGGTCAAGATGCGTATGCCCATTTTCACTGGTGCTCTGGGTTCAACAGATATTGCCCGCAAGAACTGGGAGCACTTTGCAGCCGGTGCCAGTATTGCTGGTATCACCATAGTTTGTGGTGAGAATGTTTGTGGTATTGACCCCGGGCTTGAGCTGGATTCAAAAGGCAAAATAAAAAAAGCACCGAATATGGCTCAGCGTGTTGAACAATACCGCAGGTGGCACGAGGGCTATGGTGACATGATTGTTCAAATGAACGTCGAGGACACACGCCTTGGTGTGGCGGAGTATGTCATTGGAGAGTTAGGCGTTGAAAGTATTGAGCTTAAATGGGGACAAGGCGCAAAATGTATAGGCGGCGAAATTCAGGTAGATTCACTTGAACGCGCCCTTGAGCTGCAGAAAAGAGGCTACCTGGTTACACCCGATCCTTCCAATGAGGCTCACCAGGCGGCTTTTAAAGACGGTGCCTTGAAACATTTTGAAAGACATTCTCGTCTGGGCTTTGTTGACCAGGAAGGTTTTATGAAGGAGGTTGAGCGAGTACGTAAGCTCGGGGCCAAGCGTGTGACATTAAAGACAGGTGCTTATCCGATGAGAGAGCTGGCGATGGCGATTAAATGGTCGTCCGATGCTAAATTAGACCTGCTGACCGTTGACGGGGCGCCGGGTGGAACCGGGATGAGCCCCTGGCGCATGATGGAAGAATGGGGAGTCCCAACATTCTATCTGCAGTCTATGACTTATCAGCTTTGTCAAAAGCTGGCGGCTAAGAGAGCTTTCGTGCCGGATATTGCTATCGCGGGTGGTTTCAGCACAGAAGACCATATCTTCAAAGTACTGGCCATGGGTGCACCTTTTGTAAAAGCCATCTGTATGGGCCGTGCGCTGATGATTCCCGGCATGGTTGGCAAGAATATCGGTTTATGGCTGCAGGAAGGAGCCAACGCTCTTCCAAATACAATCAGTCAATTCGGCACTAAGGTAGAGGAAATCTTTATTTGCTATGAGGACCTTGTCGCAAAATACGGCAGAGACACCGTAAAGCAGATGCCTCTTGGGGCCATTGGACTTTATACCTTTGTTGATAAGCTCAAAGTCGGTTTACAGCAAATGATGGCGGGTAGCAGGAACTTTAGAGTTTCAACAATCAGCAGAAACGACCTTATGGCTTTAACGCCGGAAGCTGCTACTGTCTCTGGAATTCCTTATATTATGGACGCATACAGAGAAGAAGCCGAGGCTATTATAAACGACTAAGAGGTGTCGGAGATCAGTGGTCAGCAGTCCCTGATCTCTGAAAACCGAATCCCGAATCCATTGTCTGTAGATACCTCATTTAGGGCTGCTAAGGCGGCGATAGAGCAGGAATGACGTATCACCATAGAGGGAAGCCGGGAAATCGTCAATAATTCTTTCGTTAGCTGTGGGTACTATCGCCGGGGTATCATTTGGGAACAGTGAAATAGTACTGCAGGCCGGACATTATCATGTGAATGCCGATTGCAGCGATGAACAGGCACATTACTTTTGAAAATACCGTGCAAACCATCCTGCCAAGGAATTTATGGATAGGCTCAATAAACCGCATTATGAGCCAGAGTATTCCAAAAACTACCGCGATTGCAACTATCGCTTTTGCCGGGCCGGAACTTTTCAGCGTGGTTAAGCTGGTTACCATTGCACCCGGCCCCGCCAGAAGAGGACAGGCCAGCGGGACACAGCCAATCTCATAGGGACTAAAAGTTCCTGTAACCATTACCGACCGACGCAGTGAACCTATTATAAGATGGTCAATGGCGATAATCAGCAGCAATATTCCGCCGGCAAGCTGCAAGTCAGCAAAGTGGATGTGGAAGATTCGGCTCAGAATTGCATCACCGGCAAATGAAATAACCAAAAGAATAAGCACGCCGACAATTATCGCGGTATTGAATGCTTTTTGACTTTGTCCCTTGGGTATGTGCTCGGCAATACCCGTAAGTATAGGGATATTGCCTACAGGGTCGACAATCGCAAACAATGCCAAGATTGCTTCGATGTAAGACATAATATCATAATCGGCAAATTCAGGAGTGAAACTGCAATTGATTTTAAAACTGCCCCCATGGAAACTAAAAACTCAAATCTTGGTCCTCGATGTGCCTACAAATGATTGCTCATCTTATTGACGAAATCTTCTCCATTAGCTCCTGGTGAAAACATCCTTCGAAAACGCCTTCGACAGGCCCCGTCATCTGGAGACTGTAGTCTTTGCCGATTTCAACAAGCAATGTTCCGCCGGGCATTTTCACATTAATGGTTCTGTCCACGAATCCCAGCTTGTGGGCCGCTGCTGCTGCCGCGCATGAGCTGCTGCCGGAGGCCAAGGTATATCCTGCACCTCTTTCCCAAATCCTTATCTCGATATTATTTCTGTCAATAACCTTTAGAAGCTGCATATTGATTCGATTCGGAAACATCTTGTGATTTTCAACAAAAGGCCCGAGCTGCCTGGTTTTTTCCTCGCTCACCTCTGTCATTGGAATCACACAGTGCGGATTGCCGATAGATAAACATGTCACTTTGTACTTGGTTTTATTTATATCAAGCTCTTCGTTGACTACTTCTCTTTTTTTGCCTGAAACTGGTATTTCTGTGCTTATGAAGGTAACTTTCCCCATACCGATATTTATTAAATTTGCCGTGTCGTCTTTTATTTGGACTTCAACAACCCCGCCTAATGTTTTGATATTGAAGTTCTTTTTATCGACATATTTATTTTCAAATAGATATTTAGCGAATATCCGCAGGCCGTTACCGCTTTTTTCGGCCTCGCTGCCATCAGGGTTGAAAATCCGCAGCTCCGGGATGTCGCTGCTTTTAATCGGACCATACAATATACCATCCGAGCCAACGCCGAAGTTTCTGTCACAGATAAGACGAATAGACTGCGGCGTCAGCTTAATATCTTTGACGTTTGGGTCAATAACCAGATAATCGTTTCCAAGACCGTGATATTTTTTAAAATGCACTTCCATAATTCTGCTCCGAATTATTCACGATAGTTTCAACTCCATAAAAACAGCACCTTCAATTGGATTGTACGTATAGGGATATATCTCCTGAAATCCCAAAGTCGCGTACAACGATCTTGCAGCTTCCATTGATGGTACCGTATCCAATCGCATGCGAATATAACTGATTTTTCGAGCTTGTTCAATTATAGCTTCCGCCAGTGCTTTTCCGATTCCCAAACCTCTAAATTTTGGTTTTACATATAGCCTTTTCATTTCGCATATACTCTGACTGAATTGCTTCATCGCTACACAGCCGATGGCCTGACCTTCGACTTGAGCGAGCAGCAGACAATTGTCCGGCGGAGCATAGTGCTCATCCAAATTAGCCAACTCTTGTGCGAAGTCTTGAAACGATAAATCAAAACCTAAGGAATCAGCGTATTCGACAAAGAGGTCTTTGATTATTTCTAATTCCTCGTTTTTTTCAACCGCAAAAATTTGCAATAGAATTTATCCTTACTCAACAACATCAATTAGTTTTTTCTTCCTCTATCTTAAAAATTACCTTCGCTAATGGGTCAGGACACTGCCATTGGTCTAACAAGTCCAAAATACCTTCGCCTTTCTGGCTTTGGACAATCGCAGCCGAGATAGCCGGCAAGATGCTGCCAAGAGCAAAGATACATACACTCTGCCCCGGAGGAAGCTCCAATTTTGCGTTTCTCACATAGAACGTGTCACCTGGTTTGGAACGGCTGCACTCGCCTTCGGCTTTAACACAGGTTATTTTAAGGTTTTTAAATGACATTTTTGGATTCCTTCATTGCTACTTTACTGAACATGAGATTTACTCTAAAACAATTTTCCTTCAGCAATCATTATGACTTTTCCGCCGACGGATACATCAATATGATCGCTTTTTTCTTCCGCTCGCAGATAAAGCAGCGATGGCCTGCCTATTTCATGGCCTTGCTCTACCCGAATATCAATTTTACTTGTCCCGAAGTAGCGATGCTTGACAAGATAACCCGCCAGACAGCCGTTCCCACTTCCTGTGGCTGGGTCCTCAGGAACGCCATAGTAATCCCCAAAGACCCTGACTCTTAATGCATTCTCTCTACAGCTTGTTTGCGGGCAAAAAATAAGAATTGCTTTCGCCCACCTGTCATTAACCAGCTTAAAGTATTTGTCTTTAGCTATAATACTTCGTCCGACAGCATCCAGATTTTTGAGCGGAACTATAATGTGAGGCAACCCTGTCGAGACTTCTTCAATCGGGAATCGCTCGTCAATTTCGCTTCTTTCAAGACCCAGAATCTGCGCAATAACTCCAGCCTCAATATTCTGGCCAAAAACCGGCTCAATTTGCTTCATCCAAAGAAGCTCATTTCTGTTTTTTTCCCGTTCGAAAGTCACCGGAATCTGGCCGACCTTCAGATTAAGATTGATGGTCTCAATAGGCTGCTTAACAATCTCTTGGCGAATCACGAAGGCGGTTCCCAGCGTCGGATGCCCGGCAAATGGAACTTCTGCTGCAGGCGTGAATATTCGAACGTCATAGCCGCCTTCGCGAGGCTCCTCGCTCATAATAAAAGTTGTTTCCGAATAGTTCATCTCTTTAGTAATCTTCTGCATTTGGCTATCCGATAGAGCCGTTGCATCTCGGACTACAGCGAGCTGATTGCCTGCGTATTTTTCTTCAGCAAAAACGTCCACGATGTAAAAAATCAGTTTTCCCATTTAGTTTTTCTCCATCAGCTGCTTTTTGTTAAATCCCTTTCCATTCGGGCAGAGCTTGCGGCAATTATTGCAAAGATAGATTGTTTCACCTTTCTTTGTTCGTCCTTCACATTTCTCTCTACAGAGTTTTTGGTTTACACTTTTCCCATTAAGAGCTCCAGCCGGACAGTTTTTTATACAGATTTGACATTCGGCTGAGCAAAAGTCATAGTTTGCTAAATCGTCAGGCTCAAGAGATTTATTCAATAAGACTGCCCCAAGCGCAATGCGATTGCCAAAGGTTGCATTTGTAAGCAATGTATTTCTGCCGAGGATTCCTAATCCAGCCATATATCCGGCGTGACGCAGAGAAAGAAGGCCTTTACCTTCGCGTTTTTCTTCATCCCAGTATTCGTATGGTTCACTGGGCACGGGAACCGCAAGGACTCCATCTTCCTGCTCAAGCTGGCAGCAAAGTGTACAGATGAGGTTGATAACATTTCTTATCACAATGATACTGGCAACTGTATAGGGAATCGGGCTTTTAGACAGGAACGGCCCTTCAGGAAATTTCTTGGCGACAACAACCACGGATTTGGCGTCCGTATAAATATCTGTAGGCCTGAAACCAACAGGAGCCCTGTTGAAACGCTCTACCGGTGCGATTCCACACAAGTCAGCACCTAATTTCACAGCTATTTTCTTTACAGAATTAGCGTCAATCATTATTCCAGCTCTTCGGAATCCAGAATGCTCATAAAGGCTTCCTGGGGTATCTGTACCGAGCCGATACTCTTCATACGCTTCTTGCCTTCTTTTTGCTTTTTGAGCACCTTCATCTTTCGAGTGACATCACCGCCATAAAGTTTGGCGGTCACGTCTTTGCGATAAGCCTTGATGGTTTCCCTTGCGATAACCTTGGCCCCGATGGCCGCCTGGAGTGGAATTTCAAACTGATGTCGCGGGATTGACTTGCGAAGTCTGGTTATAAGTCTTCGGCCGCGGGCCTCGGCAGTGCTGCGATGAACAATCAGGGAAAGTGCGTCAACAACAACTTTATTAACAAGAACATCCAGCTTGACAAGGTCGCTCTTTTCGAAACCCATAAACTCGTAGTCCATCGTTGCATAGCCGTGACTTATGCC
>Ga0154683_192_pt4 | contig 14930 bp, 11 predicted proteins | sample Rifle2008BG13ft_FD_116112 | JGI IMG/M metagenome (GOLD analysis project Ga0154683, IMG submission 116112) | Planctomycetes bacterium RBG_13_46_10 | reverse complement strand
CCTCAGGATTTCCGAGTACTTTCCAAATCTGCACGGGCCGCTGGTCGTCGGCAGCATTACAAGGTAATTATCCTCCACGTAAGATTTTGATTTCCTTTCAATCTCCTCGCTAAGAAAACCAAGAGCGTCACCTACAACACCTTTAAGAGGGTGACAAACCTCAGTAAAAATATGCTGTTTTGCTATTTCGTTGCCCCTGGGCGTATTGGTAGGCAGCACCTTTGCATTGATTCCGAAATGTTTAAGGCCGGCCACCGCTAAGTGGCTCGCATTGCCCATATAAGGAATCAGCCAGGTTCTGTTGGCGCTGCTGCTGGAAGTTCGCATCTTTAACTCTTCTATACGCAGCGGTTTCGGCCTGCTCTGGCTTACGACCCTTTCATGGGCTTCCGTTCTCGTTATAAAAGGAGCATTATTCGTCTGCGCATCCGTCAGTAAAGTCAGCAACGGCTTATTGGCCGATTGCTGAATCTTTTCCTCCTGATAAATTTTTAAGCTGTCCGGCCCACATGCGAAATTCATCATCCGTATAGCATACAAGTACGGATGGTTAGCAACAAATATATGTGCTTTGAGTATCTTTACGCTCTCCACCCAGAATTCATTCTCTACGAAACCATCTATTGGGATATTCTCGAATTTATGCTCTAAAAATATCTGCGGTATATAATCGAGACCCCTGACATGAGATAACATATCCCCCGAATTGGAGCTTGCTTCGGGGTCGAGCAGGACGTAATCCCTCCCTATGCCAACATAAGCCTTTTGTCCTGCCTGTTCTATTCTTTGCAGGAACTTGTCCCCCTCCTGGTAAAGCTCCTCTTTGAAATTTTCTTCCGCCTCATCTGAATATCTAACAGCTTTTCTGATCTGCCTCTTTGAAAACCTGAAACCCAACCTTTCAAATTCTTTTTTAAGCTGTCCCACAAGCAGTCCTGAATCACCGAAATGTAAAATAGGGTTTATCTGCTTATCTTTATCAAGGGACAGCACGTCATTTAAAACATAACCTTCAGATTCTGTATATATGCAATATTTCAAGTCCGGCGGCGCCTGCTTTCTGTGCTCTATGAAACTGGGATTAAATAAGTACTCCACATCCTTGTTAGCGCTTAACACAGCAGCGTGTCCGGTGACGAGCTTTCTTGCTATACAAAACTCCGTTCTTGAATTATCGACGCCTATTTTGGCTATATCTTTATCGCTCCTTGGCGATACAACCGGACAAAAGCCGAGTTTGTTGAATAAAGCAGCACTCCAGATTCCCTTCTCGCTGAGAGTCGCAGTGCTTCTTTTGATACCTACCGTCTTAGCTGTCCTGCCGGCTTGCCTGATAGATGAAATATCTTCCAGCAGACAGCCGTACTTTTTGAAATGCTTTTCGTATATCTTATGATACTTATCAACATAATTCGTTTTCGGCTTGCCGGAGGCTTCCGAGTTTCCTCTCGGACAAAATCCTCCCGTATATATCTTATCGTCCTCGATTGAAAAAACTTCAAGCTGGCAGTCCCTCATGCCGCATGACTTTTCTTTGAACAGCTCTCTGCATGAAACTTTCTGTTTCTCAAAAGACATATCTACAAGGGACCACCCCCTGAAAGCCGTATCGCACTGTTTTCCCTGCTGTGTTTTGAGTTTTATGTTCTCAATAATATCAAGCGCCTGTCCCCAGGCCCCGAACATTTCACGGTGAGGATAGGCCTCTATGTCCTTTTCTGTTACCTGTGCAAGAGCTGCAAGAAAGGCCATGCCCAAAGGAGGGCCGCCTTGTGCGGAACATTTTTTACCTACATGTTGCGAGCCGCCGACGAATTTATAATAGTAGCTTGCGGCTGTTCCCCGTACTATGGCAGCGGCAATCTCCTCTTTGCTGAATCCTTCGGCAATGAGCCTGTTTTCATCCATCTCCATAAAGACACCGCAGGTCGAGTCGATAATCGGGACTCTCTCGGCTTTAAGAGCTGCCTCCTGCAGGGAATTTTCCACATTAAGATTGATAATATCCGCCATATTCTCAAGAGTTTGGCCTGAGCCTGCCTGGCAGCTATAGTTCATCTTTGCCTGTTTGACCGTGCCGTCCTTTGCAAATGTGGTGAACTTCATGTCCTGGCCGCCGATTTCAAAAATTGTATTGATATCCGGGTTGTAATGTCTAACACCAAGGGCGTGACAGGTAATCTCGTCTGTTATTCTGTCGGCTATTTCTAATCCTTTATCCGTGAGGTCTTTCACCTTTTTCTTGCTTATCAGCATCTTCTCATAAAGTTTTCGTGCAGAGCCGGTTGCTCCTACGCCTTCTACAATGACATTATCCTTGTGCCTGCTGAGGTATTGAATTACACGCCGAAGAGATCTAACCGGGTCTCCATGAGTCTTAATGTAGAGTTTATCGAGCAGTCTTCCGGTTTTAATATCAACAATGGCTCCTTTAGTGGTAGTGCTGCCGCCATCGATTCCCAATACAACTTCTGTACCCGGCTCGATTGACTCCTCTAATTTGCTGCTTTGCTGATGAACCTTATCAAGATATTTATAAAGCGCCGCTGCGAACTGCCTTTTCTCCCTGCCGTATTTAGCAACATCAACAAGGTGTCCTATATCAAGGATAAATTTATTGCCCTCTTCCATGCCTTTTAATGCCGCCCCAATAGCACCTATACTGTGATGATACTCAGGCCTAATTAATGGAATACCAAGCAATTTCTCCAGGTTCCGCCGAACCAAATCATTAGTAAAAACGCCCCCGGCAATAATGGCAACGCAGTTTTTATCGGCCCTATCAAATTCCCTTGCACCTAATACGTCTATTTTATAGTTTCTTGCGACTGTTTTGAAAAGACCTGCTAAATTATCCTCTCTTTTTGCTCCTTCATTTTGTTTATGGATCAAATCCGACTGTATTACCACCCCGCAACGCGCAAGGAAATCGCTTGGCTCTTTAGACTTATCGGCTTGCATCTCTGCTTTTTGAAGCATCTGCTCCAGTTTTTCCTGAAGATTTTTCCTGTTGGCATTATAAGCTAACTCCCTGTTGCTTTCCCCGTTAACAGTACTGATATCCTGTATAAAAGGCTCCGATATCTCTCCCTGAAACAATCTCCTGCACTGTTTTTCTATTAAGGTTCCAGAGCCGCCTCCGCACTTGCTACCAGTCCCCCACTCAAGAATAATACGCTTGCCGTTTACGTTTTTTATATGAAAAAAGTAAGAATCTTTGGCCCCGATATGGAATATATATTCCGCATTGGGCGCTAATATCTCCGCTCCCTTTGGAATTGATACGCTTTCGTACACATAAGTGACATTATGAAACACATTAGAAAAGTAAACAGCACCGCTTCCGGTAAAAGCAACATTTCTAATACTGATAATATCAAAATTATCATTTATATCCGCCCATGCCTCCATTATAGCTGCGGTAGGGTTTGCAAAGTGCATTATGGGTTTTGGACAGTAAATTATCTTTTTTTCGCCATTAATAACCACATAATGTACACAGCTACTACCAATATCAAAACCTACATATAGACCCTCGTCCATCATTGGAACCTCCCTATCAGTGCTGAAAACCATTATTACTCCTATATAGTACTTAATGACATTGTTAGTTATCTGTTAAAATATATTAATATCTTTGATTTAAATTATAGAGCAAGAAGATTTAAATAATCCCTCATGTTAGATTTGTCAATATACTCACAGTTTAACCAACATATAATCCACAATAAATAAATTTGTCTAAACTACATATTTGTTTGCTATTAAAGACTTTGTAGCATAAACAAACAAAAAAGTTACAATATCACCGCTCATACTATTTATACTACTAATTTTTTGCTTATATAGTATACTTCTATTAACCATTATTTTCTTTGTTTGTTACTCTGCATACGTAACATCTTATTACTATACTGTTATTTTATTAAAAAGATTGTATTCCTTTCTTTTTTACTGGATAAACATCATTTATTATTGTAGTGTATCTCCATAAAAATCCTATTAATTAGGGAGGTTTTCAATGAAAGTAAGTTTTAATAAAGATGCGCTTGCAGAAGCATTGGGATTGCTTACAAACGTTGTTCCGGCAAGAACGCCGAAGCCTATTTTGAGATGCGTGCATATAAGCGCCGGCGATAAGGACGTAAGAATATCAGCCACAGACTTGGAAACGGGGATTAGCTGCTTTCTATCAGAAGTGCAGATTGATGAGGGCGGTGATATAGTAATACAGGCGGATAAACTGGCCGGCATAGTGCGCGAAAGCAGTGAAAGCGTCCTTGCAGTAAAGGCAGACAAAGGAACATGTGAAATAATAGGCGCAGATAGCCACTTCACAATCTATGGACAGGAGCCGGAGCATTATCCAGTAATACCATTGTTCGAGGGCGAAGCAGATATTACTATGCCCCTTGAAGGCTTGCAGGCCGGTGTTGAGCAGTGTCTGTTTGCAACAGCAAAAGAGACCAGCAGATATGCTATAAACGGCGTACTTTGGGAATTTAAAGGTAAAAAGCTGTTGCTGGTTGCTACTGATGGTCGGAGACTTGCTCGAACAAGGGTGAGTCTCTCTTCGTCCCCTAATGAAAAAATATCAACCCAGAAAGTCATAGTACCTGCTAAAGCGATGAGTTTAATAGCCAAGATTAGTACACGTGACAAAGAGAGTCTTGCAGTTAAGTTCATCGATAATCAAGTAATTTTTAAATATGCAGGTATTGTTATAAGTTCGGTTTTGGTTGAGGGTAAATTCCCCAATTACGAGGATATAATACCATCCGAATACACAAATAAGCTGACTTTATCAACAGAGGCCGTATTAAGTGCAACACGAAGGGCTGCATTATTGACAAGTGAAGAGTCCAGGGGCATTAAGCTTTCTATCGGTAAAGAAGCAATAGAATTTTCAAGCCGGGCGCCTGAAGCCGGTGATGCACAAGTGACACTTCCAGTGGAATACGCCGGTAAACCGATAGACATCGGTTTTAATCCTCAGTTTCTGATTGATGCCCTGCGGGTCATTAAAACAAGCGATTTTGAATTGCTGCTTGGACAGGCTGATACGCCCGGTCTTATTAAGTCCGGAGCGGACTTTCTTTATGTTCTAATGCCGATCAGCCTTGGTTAGTAATATAAAATTGTATAACATGATAGAATATAACTATACTGAATTGCCGCTTGATACAGAGGCAAGACTTGGTGACGTACTGGCTGAGATGCTTAATAATAAAATCGAGCCGCAGCACGAGAATTATTGTTCTTTAGCCGATACATTTGAGAGATTACTGCCGCCTGAACTTATAAAGCATTGCCGCATAGGTTCTGTTGTGAATGGTCAGCTCAGGTTACTTGCAGATTCTTCTTCGTATATGTATCAGCTTCAGTTATGCAGCTCTGATTTGATAGCGGGCTTAAAAAAACACTATCCAAGATTACGAATAAAACGGATCAAGATTGACGCGAGCTGAGAAACATTTTAAATTGTAAAGCAGAAACGGCTAAAAAACCGATTTATTATAATAGCACCTATTATAAAACAACAATTCTAAACGGCAGGTTTATATGGATACTCATAAATATGATGCAAGTAATATAAAGATTCTTGGCGGGGTCGATGCGGTCCGCAAGCGGCCTGATATGTATATTGGTGACCGCGGCGTCGGAGGCCTGCACCATCTGGTCTATGAAGTACTGGACAATTCTATAGATGAGGCAATGGCGGGATATTGCCAAAATATATTAATTAGGATAGGGCCTGACGGTAGTTGTATGGTAGAGGATGACGGCAGGGGAATCCCGGTGGAGATGCACAAAGAAGCAAAGGTCAGCGCCTTGGAGGTTGTTCTGACAACGTTGCATGCCGGCGGCAAGTTTGACTCGGATAGTTACAAAGTTGCAGGCGGCTTGCATGGCGTTGGCGTAAGCGTCGTTAATGCGCTCAGTGAATGGCTTGAGGCGGATGTCTATCGCGATGGGAAACACTATCATTTTGAATGTGCCCGCGGCAAGAGAACAGGGCCGGCAAAGGAGATAGGGACGGCGAATAAAAGAGGGACGAAAGTAACATTTATGCCGGACGAAGAGATATTCGGCGACATAGAGTTCTCGTACGATACACTGCTGAAGCGAATCCGTGAAATGGCCTACTTGAATGCGGGGCTGAAGATAACATTTTGTGATGACAGGATAAATAAGAAGGAGGTGTTTAAGTTTGATGAGGGAGTCAAGGCCTTTATCAGACACCTCAATGAAGGTAAGGAAACACTTCATAAAGACGTAATTTACCTGGCCAAGGATGATCCAGATTCCAAAATGTACTGTGAGGTAGCCTTGCAGTATAACGATGGATATACAGAAAACGTGCTGGCTTTCGCCAATAATATCCGCAATATGGATGGTGGTACTCACCTATCGGGTTTTAGAACGGCCCTGACGCGCACCATGAACTATTACGCCAAGACTAATAACCTGATCAAAAACGGTCAGGCAACGACCGGCGAAGATCTTAGAGAAGGCTTAACGGCGGTTGTTGCGATTAAACTTCCGGAGCCGCATTTCGAGGCCCAGACAAAAGTCAGGCTGTCCAATCCGGAAGCCGGTACATTTGTTGAGACTACTGTTAATGAGCAGCTTGGGCACTACCTTGAGGAGCATCCTGCCGATGCTAAACGTATTTTAAATAAGGCTATCCAGGCTGCTGCTGCCAGGGAAGCTGCGAGAAAGGCACGTGAGCTGACCCGGCGCAAAGGGGCGCTTAGCAGTGCGAATCTGCCGGGCAAGCTCTGGGATTGCGCGAGCAAGGAAAAGGCATCTACCGAGATTTTCATTGTGGAAGGCGACTCTGCCGGCGGCTCAGCCAAGGCAGGTCGTGACAGAAACATCCAGGCCATTCTTCCTCTGAAAGGTAAAATTCTCAACGTGGAGAAAGCCCGGCTCGAAAAAATGCTCGCGCATGATGAAATCAGAACAATGATTAGTGCTTTGGGTACAGGCATCGGGATAGATGAGTTTGATGTTGAAAAATGCAGGTACGGCAAAGTTATATTAATGACGGATGCCGACGTTGATGGTGCACATATCAGAACATTACTGCTGACATTTTTTTTCAGGCAGATGAGTCAATTGCTTACCGACCGCCTGATTTATATCGCTCAGCCGCCGTTGTATGAAATAAGGGTCAAGGGGCAGAAAAAATCAGAGTATATGCTCAGCGAAGCTCAAATGCGAAAGCGGATGGTGACACGAGGACTGGAAGGAACGACGCTTTTCATAAGGAATGGTGAGGCTGAGAAAAAACGCGCGAAGTCACGGCAGACCAGTAAGACATCGGCCGGGCAGGTCCGTAAAGTGGAAGATAAAGATTTATCGTCTCTTGTAAAATATTTGTCGGATGCCGAGCGAATCATTAATGTTCTTACAAGACGGGGTATCAACTTTGAAGAATTCGTTGGCATGCATTATAATCCTGCGAAAGGTGGTCTTCCGCGTTTTCTTATCAGAATAAAGGGGCAGCGGGAAGAGGTATTTTACGATAAGGCCAAATACGAGAAAAGGCTTGATGAGCTTGGCGAGACGGATGCAGACGGCGAGGAGCTGCACGAGCTGGCTCGTATTAATCAGATAAATGATAAGCTCAAAGAGGAGTTCAAATTAGACTTGAACGACTTTCTTTTGAAACCGATCAAAACAGTGTCCGGCGAGACCATGCCGACCAAGTTCCAGTTAATCAACGATAAAGACACTTACGAAATTGCTTCGCTTGGTGGAATCTGTCCGGCTATCAGGCAGATTGGCGGCAGAGGAATTGAAATAAAGCGGTTCAAAGGTCTGGGAGAAATGAACGCCGAGCAGTTGTGGGAAACGACAATGAATCCAGCTACGCGAACGCTGTTGAGTGTGCGTGTTGATGACGCCGGCGAGGCCGACAGGCTCTTTAGTATATTAATGGGTGATGACGTTGAGCAACGACGGGCCTTTATCCAGGAGCATGCCCTCGAGGTACAAAATCTCGACATTTAAAAGAAGAACCCCCTGATGAGCTTGTCCCCTCGGCCTTGCTCGGGGCAGGCCTGAGCGAAGTCGAAGGATCGGGGGAGCTAAACAAAATCTTACCATATCATTGCGTGAAAATTTGCACTCGCTGGCGGAATTTTTCCAAATCCAGTTCGCCCTTCGCGAAGGCGTCAATATCGACTCGTTTGGCGCGAATGATAATTGTCGCAGTCGAGGATAATCCTGATTCGTTTTGTAAATATGGCGTAACTATTCCCGTAGATCTTCTATCCTGTCTTTCTGTTCCTCTATCCCGTCTTTGTACGATGACACGACTGACAACCGTTTTGGCTTTGGAAGAATCGCCGCTTCCGGTGACCGTAAGAATCACCGACTCATCCGGTTTTAAGTTTCGGATGTTTGCTGCGTGTTTTAGTGCTTTAATAAGATTTGCTTTGAGATTTTCCACCTTCTCGGCGTCATATTTCTCTTCCGGGCGTTCTTCTCTGCGTCCTCGTTCTTCTTGCGGTTCATACATATCGCGTCGAATCTGCTCCCAAACCGGGTCCACATCCTCTTTCTGTGTTTTCTTTTCTTCTTCCTGCACCTGCTGTGTAGGTGACAGCGGGAAATCAACTTTTCTTAAAAAAAGAGATCCATATCCTTGAAGGTACATGGTTTCAGCCGAACGACTGCTTTGACCTAAAAAATCTCCTGAGAACAAAAATCGCCTGGACTCTCTGTTTCCTAATTGACTGTCGATGATGCGTGACATGACAGTCATATCTTCTGTTATTGTGGCAAGGTCTTCAGCTTTCATTTCTGATGTTGGAATCACGAGGACTGTGCCGGCGTTGCTGTGTGGAGACAATCCGAGATTAAGGTGAAGAGTTTCCATTAGTTTTTGTACGCCCTTCGCTCGTTCATCCGTTTCCTTGGCCGCAATCTCAACTGCCTCTATATTCGGCAAACTTGGCGGCGTAGGTGCAGTAGGTGCAGAGGCTGGCTCGGGCGGAGCCGAAACCGCTTGTGCAAAAGCAGGACCTGTCACGGTCAAATTGAGAATGGTAATTAAAGCGATTGTTCGGGTTAAAGTCTTCATTTTTTGCTCCTTTCGATTTTAAGTTAATGTTAATAAGTTAACGTTATATAGCTACTTCTGCTATTTTATGTTTATTGAGCCGTTGTGGGTTTCGAGGTAGAGTTCACCCGCTCCTGTGCCGAGAGTTCCTATAAGTTTTTTCTTGGTTATATTTTCTGTTACGGTTATTGGCAAATCGTTATTTATTGAGCCATTGTGCGTCGAGACATCAACTTTGGCTGAGTAGTTCGGCGGGGCTGTTAGACTGACGCTGCCGTTGTGAGTAACCATTGATACATTGCATACCGGCGGGGCAACTGTAGAGTAAAATGCATTTGCGTTGCCGTTGTGGGTTCGAAGTTTTATATCGCCTGAAACTTCTTCGCAAATGACTAAGCCGTTATGTGTTTGGATTTGTGTATTGCCTGCAATTTCTTTGCAAACTATTTTTCCATTGTGTGTTTCAAATTTGGCTGTTCCAGAGATTTTCTCTGCTTTGACCTCTCCATTGTGCGTTGTGCCGTTGAGCTGTCCGGTTAAACTTTTGATTTTTAGAGCCCCATTGTGTGTGGTAAGGTCGGCACTGGTTTGGTGCGGGACGGTTACATCAAGACTGACGCTGACATATTTGTCCGGAGCTAATGTAGGCATTTCGATTTTTGCAGTGAGCTTTTTGCCGGAAGAAATAAGCTCAACTTTTACCTCTTCCGCGAGCTTTTGAGCGTTTTCTTCGGTGTCTGCCTTGGCGATAATCGTGGCTGTGAGTCTGCACTCAGCAACATCGGTGCCGGTGATATTGATATAGCCGTTGTGGGTTTGAGCTTCGAAAAGGCTGCCTGCCGGCAGAGGCTCTGAGAGGTGGACTGTCCTTTCATATTTTGCTGTTGGAGTACAACCTTCTGCATAGGACCAGTCCACAGCAGCAATCAGCAAACACAATAAAAAAACCACATGTACCTTTGGGAAATTATCTTTCTTCATTTTTTTCTCCTTTGATTATGTGTTTTTACTGTTTTTGGGGTTATTTTATTCGTATTAAATCGTTATTTGTTTTCAGGTATACCTTACCAACACAAAGAAGTTGCCCCGGACTTATGGTTTCCACAAGTTTTTTCTTGCCTGCCTTTCCGGTCACTGTCAGCGGTAAATCAGTTCTTATGGAACCGTTATGCGTCCAGGCTGGTTTAGGATAGTAGTTTCTATCCATTTTGGGTCACTTTCGATTACTCGATTCTAATTGCTTCTTTCATTTAAGTTATTTAGATTATTAGATTTATCCACACCTATGCTATCGGGCTGGGTATAAGATAAAAGCTGAGCCATATCCTGTCTTGTTTTCTGCAATTGGTCTTCAGTCTGCAAAGCCAGCGTCTCTAAGGCTGTTGCGTACCACTGTCGTTCGTGTGTTTGAGATGTATTTATTGCATCGATAAGCTGCAGGAGACGCTGGTTTGTCACCGTGCTTGAAGCAGCTAAGGTCTGAATTGCAAAGTCACTCATGTCGCGGCGGTATTGCTGCTGAAGCTCATTTTTAATCTGTGCGTAGCAGCTTTCAAGGCCTACCTGCATGTATTGAGCCATATCCTGTAGCAGGTTTTGGCGTATGGCAGGCTCAAGAGAAGCACGAAGCTGCTCAATATCCGGTGGTTGCGGGGCTGAGAACCGGCCGATGGCATAACCGGCCGTGATGAGTATTACTGCTGCCGCCGAGAATTTTATCAAGCCTTTAACAAATTTAATCCTGTCAACTAATTTTATTGTCTCCTGTGGTGAGCCTGTCGAATCCATGAATTCATCCTGATGATTTTTTGCAGCTTCAGAAAGTTTCGCAACGGTTGTATCTGTTAATTCCTTCGGCGGGCCGGGCGGAACATTTGTATTGGCAAGGGCATTTATCGCCTTATCTAAAATGTCTTTGTGCTCTTCCATAATGTAACCTGCCTTTCTTCTTATGTAACAGCGGCCTTTTCAAGATGTACCCGAAGTTTTGTTCTGGCCCGGTGCAGCAACACACCGGCGGTGCTGTTTTTAATGCCGAGCTGCCTGGCTATTTGACGGTAGCTCATATTATTCAGATATCTCAGGCAAAAAACCTGTGCCTCCTGCTGCGGAAGCTGAGCAAGGGCTTCTCGCAATCCTTCAGCCAGCTCCTTGGCCTGTATATGTTGATAAGGTTCAATATCATCGCTCAGCACGTCGTCACAACCAGCCGTCTCGGGACTGATATTAGAATCACGCATTCTTCGACGCAGCCGGTCTATCGCACGGGCGGTGGCCAGCCGCACCAAAAGGGCCGCGAAGTTAAACACATACTGCCGCCGCGAAACCTCCAGAGCACAGACAAACGCTTCCTGAAAGCAGTCGGCCGCATCCGTATGGTTGCCCAGCAGCCTGTACGCGGTGCTCCATACAACCGGGCCGTGTTTTTTCACAACTGCCTGCCAATCAATAACCTGCAAACACATCTCCTTCAAATAGCTCTGCCTTTTCAGTATATTAGTCGACAAAGAATAGTTTTTATTACAATATTATGACGTATTTTTTTGATAAAACAGAGCCACGACCGTTAGGGAGTGGTTTTACTCAATTTCGTCTTTCTCTTTTTGTGTTTTCTTCTTCAAGCAAAGGTTTAAGCCATTCATCAAGTTCATCCCAGTTAGCATATTTGGGGAGGGAATTGTCTACTAATTCAATGCAATTATATATACGTTGAAATTGTGCATCACAACTCCGTCTTCCGAACCTGGCTATCGATGATAAATAAAAATCCTTATGGGTGCTATAATGATGGGAGTGAATAAATGTGCCCCACTTTTCGCATAAGAGATCCTCCTCTAAAATGTCAATAACTTCAATCTCTTCCATAACTCTTTGATATTTATTTCCCCATCCTTCTTGCAGTAACTTTATAGCTTCAACATCTGATGATGGGGCACCATATCCAAAAATTGTAAACATGAAAGCATCTTGTAAATAACTTCTTACATCATGCCAGCTACTTTTAATAAAAGGGTCGGAGTTGTAATTCTTTTTTTCTATTGGGTAAAGTAATTTACTTTTTTCGAGTCTTTTACGACATTTCCTGCATATAATTCCTTTTGGACCTACTTGTACTTGTCTATGCCTCGTGCATACCCCTACAGCCGTATTTCCATGCAGATAAATAGGACGAGGAAGATTATTATTACCACCTACTCGTTTATAGTTTCTGCACATTGCTTGCCCTATAAAAGGGTCCCAGTTAAAAGTTGCTATTGCATCTCTGCCAGTCATTGATAAGATAAGATGGTCATAGAGAGTTGGTTCATTCGGTAATTCCATGCGGCCGAAGTAATTGTATACTATTTCTTCAATATTAGTCCTGATTTCATTATATTTGCTGTTTTCATACATAGAACTGTACAAATCCTCGAAATTTTTATTTTTATATCCAATCCCATGTTTTTCAAGGTAATCTGAGAGCCCCTCAACAATATCAAAAAAATCATTCATCAAAGGGAGTCTAAGTCTATATTTTTCGCCATTTGGGAAAGCAGCTCGACTTGCTCCTGCACCAATTAAAACAAGATGTGGTCTTTGTACGCTTAAATTATATTTATCGTAACGTTGGTTTCTCATACTAAAAGGTTAAGCCTGCTATATAATTATGCTCCTATCCCTTAAGATTCATTTTATTGTCATTTACATTTTCGGAATCGAGATATTTGATTGAGGCAATCATTTTGCCGGCGTCGGCAAAATGATAGTCTTGCAAATAAACTTCAATAGATTATCGCGGCGTAGCCTACACTATCGGTGCTTGATCTACCCATTTTTCTGAGCATAACTTCGTTGCTGTTGGTGTGTTTGAGGAGCTGCCCCGTGTTTTTGCCGAGCCTTTTCGCTGCTGCAATTGTAGCTGCCGCTGCGCCAGGACCGCAGGCGTTACAATTCTCAGCGGCACTTGCCAACATTCCTTTTGGGTCCATTTTCAAGGCCAGGTCAGTGAACTTTCGGTCGTTGACCTCGCCGGCCCATCGTATTGCATCAGGGCCGATTCCCACCGGCGTAAATCCGTAACGCGGCCCGTAATGCGTCAAATCCGTCGAGCCGATGCAGATGATGGTTTTTCCCAATTCGGTGATTATGTCGCCGATTGATTCGCCCAGCAGAATCGCCTTCTCGCCCGGCGGAACGATAATCGGCAGGATTTGTGCATTGGGAAAAAGATACTGTATAAACGGCACCTGAACTTCGATACTATGTTCACCTCTGTGAGCTGACGAATTTTTGACAGCCAGTTTTTTATTTACCAGCTGCTCAGCTAAGTCCGTATCAACCGCTGCATCTCCGAGCGGCGTTTCCCAGGATTCGCTGTCGTCAAGGGCGGCCATCGGCCCGAAGTAGCCGTGAGCGGCTCCGAATATAATAAACGTGGTGATTTCTTTCTGGCGCTGTTTTATGGCAGAAAAGACCATCGCCGCCGTACTGCCGCTGAAGAACCAGCCGGCGTGCGGCACGATACCGGCTACGATTTTTTCCGGTAATGACTGGCCAACGGCTCTTGCCTGCAAACATTCTTCAATCTCAGATATGCAGGAATTGCGTTGGCCCGGGTAGAACTGGTCGGCAACAATTGGTTTTCTCGTTCTCATTTCCGCAACCTTCACTTGTATTTCCGGCACAAAGCCGCTATATTGGAATATGATTTTATAAGCCTTCGGCTTATCAGAACTGCTGAATATTCTAAACATTTGGAAAGAAAAAAACAAATGGCAACTAAAAAATCATCTTTTGCTCGCCGTGGCGACCCCGCTACGCCGAAGGGTTCGCCGGAGGCGAGAGAACTAAAACGTAGCCAAGTAGCGGTAGTCATGGGTTCGGACAGCGATATGGAAGTAATGCAAAGCTGCATTGATACACTAACAGAATTCGGCTTAAAGCCGGTCGTTCGAATCCTCTCGGCTCATCGCACGCCGGAGGAAGCCGCCGATTTTGCTCAAAATGCAGCCGGTAATGGCATAAAGGTTATTATAGCCGCTGCGGGTATGGCGGCGCATTTGGCGGGGGCGTTAGCAGCGCGTACTACGCTGCCGGTTATTGGCGTGCCTTTAATCTCGTCGAGCGGCCTGGAAGGCGTTGATGCGCTGCTGAGCACGGTTCAGATGCCGCCGGGCGTACCTGTAGCGACAATGGCTATCGGCAAAGCCGGCGCCAAAAACGCTGCTATCTTCGCCGTGCAAATCCTGGCACTAACAGATAAAGAGCTACAAAAGAAACTATCCGCTTTCAAAAAGTCTCAGCAGAAAAAGGTTATCGATAAAGATTCTTCGCTTCGTTAAAAAAACAACCCAAATTAACACAATCCGAAATTCAAAAAATCTGGATTTTTAAAAAACGGGTATTTTTTGGCAATTTTTTAGGGGGTATAATCAATATCGATTCAAAAATGCAGTTCAATAGTTATATTGTAGGGCTTAGGTAAAATAGACAAGAAAAAACAGGTCAAAAAGAGTGCAAAAAAGAGCAGAAATTTGCAGAAAGTGAACGGAAATTTGCAAAAGCGCACGCTTTTTGAGCACAAATTGACAAAAATAGAGCACTTTTTAAAAGTTAACATCTTGTTGGTTGGGGAAGTATAGGTAACTATATAGATGGTATATCGTTGGTGGCATTCAGTCAGCAATCACAACAGATTTGTTGGCAACGTAATTGTTGTCCCCAGATTTCAAAGAAAGAACACGAAAAAGTAGATTACGATTGCCAGCAGGCCGTAAGGGTCTGAGTTGCAGTGCACTTACCGACGTTTTCGAGAGTACACGATATAATGCACGCGGCACTGGAACTATATGGATTGGCCGACATTAAATTTGGAGTC
>Ga0154683_185_pt9 | contig 15538 bp, 24 predicted proteins | sample Rifle2008BG13ft_FD_116112 | JGI IMG/M metagenome (GOLD analysis project Ga0154683, IMG submission 116112) | Planctomycetes bacterium RBG_13_46_10 | reverse complement strand
CGATGGCAAAAGGATCGCCAATAGTAGCGCAATAATCGCAATCACGACCAGTAATTCAATTAGTGTAAAAGCCCTAATATTTTTATTCATATACTATGTCCGGGAAGTGCATTTAAGACCCTGCCCACAGGTGGCAGGGCTAATCATCTGTCATCCGTCTTCTGTCTTCTGTCAATTCAAGCTGTATAATTTGGTGGTGGGGGTCGCGGCCCAAAAGGTTCGTGACGAAATGTCGTTGTATAAGATTGTGGTGAAAATTCAATAAGGTGTTCAAAAAGGTCTGTATTGGAAAGTCGGATTTGTGGTTCTAGGGCGGATTTGCTTGGTGTTATTAAAAGCTGCTGACAGATTGAACATCGGCTTGAAGTATGGTTGGCCGTGTGTTTGTGGCTCAATAGATGCAATTCCAGTGTCAATCCGGTGACCATCGCTATAAAGCAAACGCTTATAAATATTAGAACGGCTTTTCGATTAATTCTAATCACGTTGTACATAAGAGTTTTGTTTGGCGAATCCTTCCTTCAAGCCAGCCGATTTTAATCTTCTCTTTCGGCTCAAAAGTATAAACATAAGGTTTTATGTCCATTAATGGAGAGCCATCTATTGCATCAATGCCTTTTACAAACAGAATATTTCCTTTTCGCTTTAACAATTTAACTACCGTCAGGCCAATCTGATTTGGTCTTCTTGGGTATCTGGCAGCAAATAAGCCCCGTAGTTTATCATCGAGAAAAGGTTTTACTTTTAAGCAATACCCTTTTAATTTATGAAATTTATAAATTAGAGTTAAATGTGAGAATCCTTCTATATCGCAAAGACCATCTTTGTATTTCTTAAATACCTCTACCTTGCCTATCGCTTTTGATTTGAATGGCTGAATAGGGGCATCTTTTTTACATTTAAACGGCGTACGGATAATTCCTATTGGAATAACTTCCATTACAACACCCTTTTTTAATGGCATCTGTGCTGATGACAGGCATTTTCTACGGTAATTTTTTTTAATTAATAACTAAAACCTCCCACATCTTCCTCTGCCAAAGCCGTGACCGCCTCTCCTTGCATAACCCCTATCATCTTCGGCTCTGTGTATATTTGTGTTTTTGCACTGAGGACATTCTTGTGGCCTACCAGTTCCATAAGGAATTTCCCATACATAATTACAAGCGTAACATTTGAATTTTCTCACTTCTGCCATAGTATATACCCCTCCTTCAATCTTTAGTGCCTTTCCGTTTACCAAGGCATCAGCGATTTTTTTATGCGCGGATTCGATGATTCTGCCGAAGGTTTGGCGTGATATATTCATTTGCTCAGCAGCCTGTTCCTGATATAAGCCTTGCAGGTCAGCAAGGCGAATCGCTTCAAGCTCATCAACGGTTAAGGCGATATGCTGAAGGATAGACAGAGGGACACCCTGCGGTTTATAGAATGTAACCTGTGGCAGATGAGCTACGCGTCTGCAATGTCTCGGTCTTGGCATATCAGATTCCCTTTTTCTTTGTTAATGTGAGCGTAATGCAACTTTATAGTAAAGCTTGTTACTTTTTTTTGCAGTTTCGATTTTACCTTCAGAACACAGTTCCTCTACATACTTAACGACTTCATTTCGATGCAAACCAAGGCCTGCGGCGATATCTTCTACTGAACAAGGACGACGCTTTAAAAGCGCCAGGACATCTTCGCGTCTGGCAAGAAAATCCTGTTGTTTATGAACACTACTGTAATCGGCGATAACTTCAGCGTTCTCATACAACTGTTTGGCAATGGCTTCTAACTGTTTTTGCGTGGCCGGTTCTGCAAAATCTTCTGCAGGTGGCCGAGTGACTGTATTTACCTGTACTTTATCAGGACATATTGTGCTTATATGCGTCTTTAACTTTTTGATTTCCGCCTCTGGTGTATTTACACCAGCAAGAATGAAAACCTCAAGCCAGTAATTGCCTTTGTATTCATTGCGGAATTTTACCAAACCTTCCAACATTTTCCTAAAAGTTATATCGCTATGGGGTCTATTAACATACTGAAATATCCGATTACTCCCTGCATCAAGAGATGGGATAACCAAATCTGCAAGCTTTAAAGCTTCTCTTACCTCCGGCAGCCATAATAGCGAGCCATTTGTAAGAACTGCTACCGGGATATTGGTAATATCCTTGATCTTGAAAATAAGCTCCTCCAGAGGCGAAAAAAGTGTTGGCTCACCGGAACCTGATAAGGTTATATAATCGGGGTTAGCGTTAAGCTTTTCCTTAAGTTGCTTTATAACAACATCAATCGGTACCCATTCTTTTCTCTGCATTGTTTTGTTAGTTGTCCTCCCGAGCTGACAATAAATACAATCGTACGTGCATGTTTTGAATGGAACTAAATCAACACCCAGAGAACGTCCTAATCTTCTTGAGGGAACGGGGCCAAATATGTGTTCCCGTTTTTTGTCGCAGGGTAAGATTTCGCCAGACTGATTGTTACCCACTAATGCCATCTTGAAAATTCCTTGAACAAAAATTCGCAATTACATTTCTGTTGTTATATCCAGTTCTATATCTAATGGATTATATCTATTCATAGAGCTTGCTTTTCCGATTATTCTTATTTTTACCTGTGGAACTCCTTTTCTATCAGTGAATTTTTTTACGCTTGTTATATACCTGTATAGTATAAGAGTACTATCTATCTCCTTCTGAAGTAGTTTTAGGAGCTCTTCTGCGTCAACTCCTGAATACTTATTTTTTAATCCTCTAAAGGTAAATCTTCTGTCTTTAAATTCATTTATTAAATAGACCGCTAAATTTATGCCTTCACTTTCCTGGCAGGATATATTTTTTCTTCCTTTTATAAAATCAGTTAAAAACATTTTGCCTTGATTAAGATTCACAGTGTTTATTGTCGCAAGGCGTATCGCGGCCACAACAGGGCATGTCCCGACCACAAGCTGGAGCATTATTTTTAGCATAATCTTTTGTATAAAAACCCGTGCCCTTAAAAATCACACCGGTTCCGCCACTAATAAGACGCCGGACTTTTCCCTTGCATTTAGGACACACATCTAAAGGTCTGTCACTCATTCTCTGAAACTTTTCAAAGACGTACCCGCACGTCTCACATTTATATTCGTATGTTGGCATAATTATCCTCCTTTTCGCATAATAACTTCAACGAATAAATCCTCATTCTTTATTCAGCATATTATTTAAACAACAACATTGCAATCGCAACAGTTGTTGTCCATAGACCTTTCTGACCTCTGGCTGTTTGTGTAATATTCGAGGTTCTGATAATCAGGCCGCTGGCTTTATAGACCTGCTCTTTTTCAGACCATGCTTTATTCGTATCGACCTCAAGCCCAAGAGTTGTTCCAAGCATATCCGCTGCCAAGTCTTCAGACATATCGGCAGCCTCCTGTAGATTCATACCGTGACTGTGAACCTCACTGATATATCCCCAGTTGTTTCTATTTTTGGGAACGGCAATACCTATTGAAGACGCTATTAAACGGCCATGTTCATTTGTGTCTGATCTTGCCATTACACAGTAAGATATCTGGCCAGGAACAAGTAATTTTAATCCATTTTCAAGGGCGATAATTTTACATTTCGGTGGAAGTATCGATGAGACCTGAACCAGGTTCTGCTGTGCCACACCTGCCTGCCTTAATGCCTCTTCGAAGGATTTCAATTGATATCTATGTCTGCCTACTCCTTTAGTTAAAAACACCTTTGTCGGAACTAAACCATCCATGTTAATCTCCAAAAAACTCTTAATGTATTTGCTTTAAATATTAATAACACATATACGCAATGCAACATTGTGCGGAATACCAATAACAAGTTGCTCCTTTTCAATGCCGCCGTATTTTCTGGAATCAGGACAACCAAAAGATATGCTGATTTTCTGGTCAATATGGCTTTTAACTGCAACATTGCCGCAAACAAACATTATGCCTGATATTTCTGTATCGAGATTACGCCCGGTCATCTTCTGCCAGCATCTAACCAGTTTCATCGCTGATTCCGGGCTGGCATAACTTATATAGACATCACCATCGATATCCTTGCTAAGGGAAATCCCCGAGAATTTTTCATTTGGAACAGGCACACTTCTTATCAATTCACAGGCTACATCCTGACCGATGCCTGTTTTCTCGGAAAGTCTTTGAGCCAGCTTCGCATCATTATTTTTCAGCCAACCAAAGCATCTTCTGGCACCATCACAATATACATTAGGAAGAGATAACGATATACGCTTGTTCTGAGCCTTGTATACGGCTTCACAGAACCTGACGGGTTCAATGTCATTTGCAGGAATTTGTTTCTCAAACTTAATCGCAACCCAGGTTGAAGCGCTGATTTGTGATAATCTTTTACATATCTGATTTAACTGAAGTTCTTTATTTGACATACTCGGCATTAATCTCCGTTAGAAACTGATTTGTCCGCCGGTACCCAAGCACAAGCATTTGTCATCAAAAGCATTTTCCATAGCATCTATAGCTTTTTGACCAGTGCAATGCAAAGGAACAATTTTTTGAACTCGGTATTTTTTGAAGGCCTCTATTGTATTCGCGATTCGAATCGGACTTACATTCAATAGGTGCATACCGCCTATGACAGCGTATATGTTTTTGTCGCCCGTTAATTTACTGACATAGTCAAGTGTATTTACAACACCTGCATGAGCACAGCCAAAAACAAGAACCAATCCCTTTGATGATTCGATAAATAATGTCTGATCATCTAAGAGTTCATCTGCCCTTTGGCAATCTTCATCAACAAAAAAGGCTCCCCCAACATCTTCATAATCATTCAAACGTGATACTTGCCCGGTAACTGACATTCCAGAAAGTAATTGGGCAGGTGTCACTGTCCAGATAATATGACGGCCTTGAATAGCTTTTTTTGCAGAATCAGACATGCCAATATACGTTGCCCTTGAAGCTTTTTGACTGAACTTTGGCTCAGTTGCTGCGGGGTGCAAATAAATCTTTGCGTTCAAGGCAATATAAAGAACGGAAGATAAACCACCTGTATGGTCATAATGGCCATGGCTTATTACAATTGCATCAGTATTAGCCAAATCAATATCCAGTGTTTTAGCATTTTGTAAAATCAAATTGCTTTGTCCTGTATCAAAAAGTATTTGCCTATCACCGTACTCAATCCAGAAAGACAGACCATGTTCAGCTTTCAATCCAGCTTCAATAACTGTGTTTTCAGCCAGAATTGTTATTCGAATATTTTCTTTCATAATTCTATGTATCCTGCCTATCCGCCAGGTCGGGCTTATTCACAAACTTGCCGGTAGCAGAAGCTTTAATCTGTCCATCCTGAACTATCTCAGCCTCCAGTATATACAAAGTATTTGAACTGTTTTTAACCCATGCCTTGACAATTGTTTTTTTCTCCAGTTCAAGTGCTTGCTTAAAGCGTATTTTAAGCTCGGCCGTTACCGCGGTCAGATTTTGTGCGAAAAGGCAGTTACCCATGGCACCGTCGAAAATTGCTGAAATTACCCCTCCATGGGGTATACCTTTATAGCCCTGCGACCAGCCATTCAGCTGAAATTCCGAAAAAGCACATTTGTCATTTTCATCATAATGAAAATTCAGTTGCAGGCCGCGATGATTAGATTTACCGCACACGAAGCAATTTTGATGAATAGAATTCCGGAATTTAGCCAAATTAAAGTCTTGGGTTTTAATGGTCACAAATATTATCCCCTGTCTGCAGCGCCCCGTTCAAATACGATTCGACTACTTGTTGAGGCGTGTCAACCAGCGCACCAACAACGACGTCAATTTGATTTTGAGCAAATAACTGCTGAGCACGTTGCCCCATACCACTGGAAATAATCATATTTACTCCCATCCCATGGAGCCATTTTGGTAATACACCCGGCTCGTGTGGCGGTGGTGTCACTAACTGCTGGCTTTTTATTTCCTTGCTATCGATGTCTGCATCAATAATGGCGAACTGCTCGCAATGGCCGAAATGTTCTGAAAGTTTTCCTTCTGTCACTGGAATAGCGATTCTCATTTTGCTTCTACCTCCTTTTCAAATTGGCTTTGTTCGTAGGTTATAAGTAAGGGTTTAAACGCCGATATGAGAGCCTGTGCTGCGGGGCTTTGGCTATTTGAATAAATAAGAGGCTGACCCGAATCACAAGCGGAAACCATATCAGAATCCATCGGTATCCTGCCTAAAAATGGCACATCAAACTCTTTGGCCATCTGTTCACCGCCGCCGGTTTTGAATATGTCTATTCGGTGCTGGCAATGGGGACAAACTAAACCGCTCATATTTTCAATTACCCCGAGAACTGGTAGGTTTAATTGTTTGCAAAACGTTATACACTTTTTAACATCTATAATAGCAATCTGCTGAGGCGTGGTGACAATAACAGCACCATCAGCATTGTTCAACAATTGAGCTATTGATAACGGCTCATCCCCGGTCCCGGGCGGACAGTCAACGACTAAATAATCAAGCTCCCCCCAGCAAACATCTGTCACGAACTGCTTTATAAGAGTGTGTTTCATTGGACCACGCCAAATGACGGCATTTTTTTCATCAGGCAATAAAAATCCTATACTCATTACATTGAGGGTATCGCTATAGCAAATCGGTTTGATCTTGTCGCCTTCAGCTTTAATTCCTTTGTGCTCAAGATTAAGTAGTTTTGGGATGCTCGGCCCGTGAATGTCAATATCCAGCAGGCCGACTTTTTTATTTTGCATAGACAGCCAAACCGCCAGGTTTGCCGCAATTGTGCTTTTCCCGACGCCGCCTTTGCCGCTTAAAACAAGAAACTTGTGTGCTATATTTTCCATTATTTGTTTTTCCTTGTATTTGTTGATTGCTCTAACATATCCAATATTGATTCCCATAGGGAAACAACCTGGTTTTTTAAGCCGTCACTCGAGTATTCCACAATGCTCTTTGCCTCAATCTGTGCTTTCGTTACTGCTATGTCATAAGCGATTTTGCCGACCACTCTCAAATTTCTTGCCTGGGCTTTTGTCTCAATATTTGTTGCGATGTTAACATTAATGTCATATTTGTTAATGCAAACCGCTGTTGGAATATTAAAATGTTCAGTTAAGCTCATCACTCGATGAAGATCGTGCTGACCCGAGAAGGTCGGCTCGGTAACAGCCAGAACCATATCTGCCCCGGTTATGGAGGCAATGACCGGACAGCCGATGCCCGGCGAGCCATCTACAATTATAAGCTCTTTGTTCTGCTCGGCTGCAATTCTTTTTGCTTCTTTGCGAATCAAGCTAACTAATTTGCCGCTGTTTTCTTCACCTGGTCTAAGTCTGGCATGTACCATCGGCCCAAATCTGGTGTCCGAAACAAACCATTGTCCATTAACAGCATCTTTAAACTCAATTGCTTCAACAGGGCAGAAGTGAACACAAACGCTGCATCCTTCACAAGCAATAGGATCAATTGTGTAAGTCTTTTCGGCAAGATTATTGGCTGGGCCATTAAACACCGCAGCGCCAAAATTGCAAACCTCTTCGCATCTGCCACAGCCGATACACTTTTCGGTAATTATATAGGCTAATTTTCCGCCGCTGAAGTCGTTGGTTTTTTTTATATCGGGCTGCAGAATCAAATGCAAATCGGCAGCATCGACGTCGCAGTCAGCCAGCACAGCATTTTTCGCAAGCGCAGCGAATGAGGCAACGATGCTTGTTTTGCCCGTGCCGCCTTTACCGCTAATTACTACTATTTCTTTCATCTTATTTCCTATTCAAACTTTTTATGAAGCAACTTTACTGCCGGGAAAATGAAGAGAATAAAAAAACCAAAAAGTATCAGCGTATAAAAATAAACCATTTTACTTAAGCCGCCCGAAAATGATAATTGAAGACCATCCACCGTATAGCTAAGGGGCAATACATAGGCAACGTACTGTAGAGCCGTGGGCATCTTCGAGACGGGATACACAACGCCGCTTAAAAACACCATTAAGAACCGTGGGAAGTTAAGTAATGTTTGAGCTTCAAAGATTTCTCTCACCATCAAGCATAAAAGGGCGCCGAGAGACGAGAAGACAAAAAGCGAAGGAATTATTATTAGAATAAGGTACAATACGTTGGGATGAAGCCCAAGCATAATCATAGAACCTATTGTTACTACCGTTGTCATCAAAAATCCGAAAATAACGCCTCCCAGCACCTTTCCCAGCAGTACTGAGGCTATGCTAATGGGTGCTAAAAGCAATCTTTCCAAAGAACCGAGTCTCAATTCAAAATTTATAACCACTGTTTCGGTAGCAGTAGTGCTGAAGAGAATCGTCATCGCAATCAGTCCGGGCACTAATTCCTTGAAATCTTGCGGATTTCTTAAATAAAAAGCTAAAATCCAGGTAATCGGGAAAACAATACCCCAACTGACCGCTGACCCCTTAAGGTAGTATGTCCTTAAATCTTTTAAGGCAATGTAGAAAATACCTCGTAAGTTATCACGCCACATCTTACTTTCCTTTTTCAATTGCCAAAACCTCCGGCTCTAAACCAGTAATCTTCATAAATACCTCTTCCAGTGAATTTTTATCAGTTTTTGCTTTTAAAGATTCAGGCGTATCAATTGCCAAAATTTTACCCTTTACGAGAATAGCCACACGGTCACATAAAAGGTCTGCCTCTTCCAAGTAGTGTGTGGTAAGAAAAACGGTTATTCCCTGCCGGCGAAGATTGGATATCAAATTACGCAAAGAGCGGCTCGCCACTACATCTAAGCCGATTGTAGGCTCGTCAAGAAAGAGAACTTCAGGGTTATGAATCAAGGCCGCAGCAATAGTTAAAGCCCGCTTCATACCGCGGGAAAATGTACGAAAGAGGCTGTCTTTACGCTCATAGAGTCTAAATATCTTTAGTAATTCTTCCGCTTTTTTCTTGCGTTCTCTTGAGGGAACACCATAAAGCTGCGCCATAAATAATAAGTTACCAAAAGCAGTCAGATCGTCGTAAAGGTTTGAAATTTCCGGAACGACCCCAATACGTTTCTTTATCTGTACAATTTGCGAACTAATGTCAAAACCTAAAATGGACGCCTTTCCATCTGTGGGATTAGAAAGCCCCGTAAGCATCCTTATGGTTGTAGTTTTCCCTGCACCATTCGGGCCTAAAAATCCAAAAACCTCTCCCTTATTGACTTCAAAATTAATATGGTCAACAGCGAGAATTTCTCCATAACGCTTTGTTAAATCTGATATCTGGATTATCGTATCTTTATTCATTTTTAGAATGTAATAACTTTATCAGTTTCTTTTATCCATTCAGCCAGTTCTGTCATCTTGGCTTCCTTCGCACCTTCAAAATAGGGCTCACCTTTATGTATTCCACAACGAGCCTTGCAGGTACCACACACTTTAACAGGGACACCTTTTTCAATCAGTTTCTTTAACATTTTCCCTAAGTCGAAGTAACCTTCAGGCGGCTTAGCCGCATCACGAGCCAAATCGACTGAATCGTTCATCAAAAATATTTTTACTTCCAAACCTGCGTTAAGCAATTGCTCAGCCAGCCTGAGTCCGTTCCAGGTTATATCTGAGTCGTCGTAAGGGTTTCTGTTAAATACAATAAGCGCCTTCATTTCGGTCTCCTTCTCTTTGCAACCACTTTCCCTCCGTTTTTCCACATTCTTGATATGCTGTATTCTTGAACGCGTGCGCCTTTTCGCGTTTCCTACTGCTCAACAATTACAGCTTTCCCTTTCGTTCAATTCGCGCCACGGTGCGCGTTAGCCCAAAGGACTTGTTTATGTTCAATTCGTTTAGCGCGAATATCTTCAAATCCAGCCTTACGGAGAGAACCCGCTAACTCCCTGCTGGTATAGTAGTTTTCGTTCCATAACTTTTGAGCCAATGAGTTACGCGGGAATTCAACGACAAGTACTTTGCCGCCTGGTCGCAAAATGCGATGGGCCTCTTGCAAAACCGCCTGAGGATTTTTCATCTCGTGCAAAGCCCAGAACATTACCACCGCATCTGCTGTTTTGCTTTGAATGAAGCCAAGATGAGCTGCATCTTTACGAATACAGTGAATACGCTTAGTATTTTTGGCAATGTTTCGGTTATTTGGAAAGCTGTTGGTAGAAATATCCACTCCTGTAACCTTTTGATTGTAGGTATCGGACAAGTACCGGACCAGTTCGCACGCGCCACAACCCAAATCAAGCACGCGATAAGCTAAACGCAGCTCTCGGCCGATTCGTTGATACAAATGCGGTTTAATCTTTTCGTAAAAGTTATCAGGCAGTTTTGCGACAACCATTACAAAACTCCTACGGTTGAAAAACCGTTTCCGGTCTTTGCGTTCTTTTTTCCTTTTATGACGTAAAGAGCCGCTAAATCAGGATTCCGGCTTTCAAATATCTGTTGGCCTTTGATTCCTAAAAAGAATTCGGTTTGAACGGAAAAATACTCTGCAATAGTTCTCTCAATCTCTCTAAGGTCTGTGTGCTTAATCTTGTTCACATAAGAATTTGAGTCACTGACTTTTTCTTTGAAAAACTGAGATTGCGGATTGAGCAGCATAGCAAGAAGCTTGCCATCTGCTCTAATGACACGGGCAGTTTGCTTAATAGCTTCTTTGTAGTTTTCAATAAACTGCAAAGAGGCAATATAAATAACTGCATCAAAGCTGCTATCTGCGAAATCCATATTTTCAGCCGAGCCATCTACAGTCCTTATGCTGTCTGGTGCCTGATTTAATGCCTCTTTGGAAATATCCAGACCGGTAACATTAAAGCCGTGTTCAGCTAAACCTGATTCTATAATTGCGGGGCCGCAGCCGACACTTAAAACATCCTTAGTTCCTTTTAATTCCTGCAAAGTGTATTCTAACTCGGCTTTGAAGACCTTCTTCCAAAATTCCGTACTGCAGGATTGCAAATACTTGTCCATAAGGCCAACTTTACATTTATTCGAAAAATTTTTCTCGCCACCACAAAAAGTGTCCCCAGATATTATCAAGTCTGTATTTATCATCCTCAGGGACGCCAGGCCAGGATTTGATCTCTTCCAACAACATCTCGCAGAGCTTGTCTTCTGCCAGAAGCTCATAAGCGCATTTAACCAGCATAAACTTCTTATTCGCATCGCTTTCGTTCGGATTATGGTCCGGATGATATTTTGACGATGCCCGCCGGTACGCTTGCTTCAGTACCTCTTTACTCGCAAATTCTTCGACTCCCAGGATTTTGCGTGCTGCCCGGCGAACTTCCAAGTCACGATTTATTTTTTCACCGAATTCGTAATCGTCTTTTATCATCAATCCTTGCCTTTACGTTTTTGATATATTCATATAATTCTGAAAACCGCTGCCTGTATTCACTCAACGCATCAAGGATTATCTGGCCGGTCGAATATGCTTCAGCAATACGTCTGTCGTCCGGGAGCTTCATAACGATATCTATGTTTTCAGCTTCACAGTATTTTTCCAAATCTTCATTGCCAATACCGTAGCGGTTTATAGCAACAGCAAAGGGCAAATTCATCACGCGGACCAATTCTATGGCTAATTTCAAATCGTTTAAGCCAAAAGGTGTCGGCTCAGTGACAAGCAGAACAAAATCTACACCTTTAACCGCCTCGACGACCGGACAGGATGTCCCTGGTGGAACATCAAGTATTGTCAAGCAATCTTTTTTTATTAGCTTTTTTACTTCTTTTATTAGTGTCGGTGTGCGCACATTACCTATCTGCAATCTTCCGTCGACAAAGTCGATCTCGCCGGCCTTACCTAACTCTATATCGCCTATCTTTAACGGTTTTGCATTTATTGCATTAGCTGGGCAGATGCGGAAACAGCCGCTGCAGGAATGGCAAAGCTGCTCAAAGGTCAGCACATGCTCTTTGATGCAAACGATAGCACCGTACTGGCAAATCTGGCCGCACTTACCGCAGGCGGTGCATTTTTCCATGTCAACTTGCGGCACATCTACGGTTATCTCCCGGCTGGCGGTTATTCGCGGCTTTAAGAAAATATGACCATTAGGCTCCTCAACATCGCAATCGATATATTGAACCTTTTGGCCTAAAGCCGATGCTGTGTGGGCAAGATTGGTAGCAATTGTTGTCTTGCCTGTACCGCCTTTTCCGCTGGCGATAGCGATTGTCCTACCTCTTTTCAATTCTTCACCTTTTTCGATTTTGTTTTGATTTGCCTAACAGTTCGTTTCGAATGTAATTACTGTAGATAGCCCCTGCGGGATTGTGAGCCAATACACGGTCTTTGGTAATAAGCGTTGTAACAGGTGCTTTTGATAACATTGTGAAAATAGCGTCGTGCCCAACACACAAACCACACAATATATTCAGTTCCGTCTCTGCTTCATTCAACAGCTCAGCTTGACCTGCTGGATTACACATTACTTCACTTTCCTGCGGATTTATCTGCTCTAACTTAGAATCTTTCTTATCAATCCCACAAACTTTGCAGCATACCGAAGCAACATGAAAATATCTGCTTAGTATCTCTTCGATAATCTTCGCCTCCTCGGCCAAACCAATGCAAAATGCCAATCCAACACTTTTGCAGCCAAGTTCCTTAGCGAATAAAATTACTTCACGCAGACGAGCAGCCTTTTTATAGTAACGTGCCTCTATAGCTGATGCTGCACGATGTAGTTTGCGTATTTTCTTATCGCTATAGAGCTTGACTTGCATGTTTGCTTTTTCGAAACAATCTTTTGATTCTCGGCAAATCTTTTTCTTGCAGCGCGCACAATTAAGCTCTTTCTTTTCCGGCACCTAATAGCCCCTTTTTCAAACTATTCCTGCTGAGTATCCGTCATTCCGAAATGTGATTGAACATTCGGGCCTGTGGCTTCAGTCAGTTTTCTGGTTTTGAATTGTTCGATTGCTTCTGTAACTGTTCCGTTTGCGCCCGTATATATTTTTACTCCAGCGGCACTTAAGGTTCGTTCGGCGTTGGGGCCGCAGTTGCCTGTCAAAATAGCTTCGGCGCCGGCGTCAATTACAGCCTTAGCTGAGCTAATGCCAGCACCTCCAGCGGCGGCAACACTTTCGTTTTCAATTGCGCTAAAGTCCATTGTTTCGGTGTTAATAATGATGAAACAAGCCGCTCTTCCGAACCGCGGGTCAACTTGTGAATCCAATGTTTTTCCAGTTGAGGTAACTGCAATTTTCATAATTTATCCTTTCTAAGACAGTGGACAAGTACCGGTAGGGCAGGAACCATTACTCTGCGATGTTGAACCGCTGCTGTGCCCTGCGGCAAAAGTTGATAATAGCTTTTGCAAGTCTGGACTTTTACACTTTTCACAGACGTGCTTGCGAGGGTCACTGTGTTTTTCCAGAAATTCTGTTATATGCCCGCACTTTTTACATTTATATTCGAATATTGGCATCTTTATACCTCATGAATATAAGGCCTCAGAACTATTAGTGTTTTTTCAACTTATCTATTATTTCCTTAACTTCTTCGGCACCATCTTCATATAATTTTTTCTCATCCGGGGCCAGTTCATACAGAAGGCGTAAAAATTCGCCGGCATGAACTCGTTCTTCATCAGCGATATCCTTTAGCACATCAATTGTTAGCTTATTGTCTGTGGATTCGACCAGTTGCATATATAACTGAACGGCCTCGTATTCAGCTGCTATCATAAAGCGAATCGACCGGACCAATTCCTCTTGTGTAAGCTTGCGGTCATTTGCAAGGCTGCTGAACGGACTTCCAAATTCCGGCATAATTTATTCTCCTTTCATATTTTTCTTTAAAATCCGGTACAAAATTCATCTTTTAATTGCTGAGCAGTTTTGCCTTCGAGCATTTTCTCACCTGTCACGGCCAAATAAGTTGAGTAGCCGCCTGATATATTGCAGGCGTCAAAACCTTTTTGTTTCAAAATTCGCGATACGATATAGCTTCGAATACCAACAGCGCAATATATATTGATGTTTTTGTTTTTAGGCAATTCATCTATTTTCTGGCGCAGTTGATTTACCGGTATGTTTACTGCTCCGGCTATACTTCCATGCTTGACCTCTGAAGGTGAGCGTACATCAAGCAAAAATACACTTGGGTCTAAATGTTCAAAATGCTTCACTGTAGCTGTACCATCTAGTATATTGCCGGCTGCATAGCCGGCCATATTGACGGGGTCTTTCCCTGAGCCATACGGAGGGGCATAGGCAAATTCCAGCTCCTGTAAATCAAAGACGGCCATACCAGCGCGTATAGCGGTGGCAAAGACATCGATTCTTCTATCAACGCCATTTTTGCCAACTATTTGAACACCAAGTACTTTGCCTTCAGGTCTGCTGAAAAGCATTTTTATGTGCATCTGATGAGCACCAGGGTAATAACCGACGTGATTGGCCGGATGTATATAAATCTTCTCATAATCGATATTAGCTTTTTTCAAATCCTTCTCAGACGCACCTGTCATACCGACGGTCAATTCAAAAACCTTTAAGATAGCGGTGCCTTGTGTACCTTTGTATTTAACGTCTCTACCGCATATATTATCGGCTGCTATTCTTCCTTGTTTGTTTGCCGGACCTGCCAGTGGTATCAGGCAAGGAGTTTTTAATACAAAGTTCTGAACTTCAATTGCATCACCGATGGCAAAGATATCCGGGTCACTGGTTTGCAGGTTCTCATTTACTTTTATTCCTCCGGTGCTGCCTATCTTCAAACCTGACTCTTTGGCCAATTTGGTTTCCGGCTTTACGCCGATGGCAAGCACAGCCATATCGCAGCTAAGTTCCATACCTGATTTTAAGGCAACAAACAACTTTGAATCGCTCTCCCGGAAGCCTGCGACCGCGTCGCCAAGCCACAGTGCAACGCTTTGGTCATGCAGGTGCTCATGCAGAAGATTGGCCATCTCTTTATCAAGTGTAGGCATTACCTGGTTGAGCATTTCGACAATCGCGACCAGAAGGCCTCGCTCCCTTAAATTCTCTGCCATTTCCAGACCAATGTAACCGCCACCTACAACTACCGCACGTTTTGGTTTCTGCTCTTCAATAAACTTGCTGATTGCATCCGCATCCGGTATGTTCCGTAGTGTGAATATCCGTGGTGACTTAATTCCAGGTATAGGCGGCCTCGTAGGTTCTGCACCGGGGGACAGTATTAACTTATCATACTTTTCAGTATAGATGTTTCCGGAGGATAAGTCCTTTACCTTTAGCTCTTTATGTTTGTGGTCAATTTCCATTACTTCACTGTTGATTCTAACATCGATGTTAAATCCGGCTTTAAATTTCTCTGGGGTTTGTACAAGTAATTCGTTACGGTTTTTTATAACCTGGCCTATGTAATACGGCAGCCCACAATTGGCAAAGGAGATATACTTTCCTCTTTCAAACAAAATTATTTCTACCTCTTCATCTAAGCGGCGCAGTCTTGCTGCTGCTGATGCACCTCCGGCTACTCCGCCAACAATCAGAATTTTTTTGGTCATATACAGGTTCCTGCTTTTTTTATCTGTGCGCAAGTATTGACATTGTTTGGTCTTCTTTGCAGAGGATATAAAAAGCGCATAAATTC
>Ga0154683_148_pt5 | contig 15897 bp, 14 predicted proteins | sample Rifle2008BG13ft_FD_116112 | JGI IMG/M metagenome (GOLD analysis project Ga0154683, IMG submission 116112) | Planctomycetes bacterium RBG_13_46_10 | reverse complement strand
GCACCCCTGGACCTGCGGAACGGGACTTCTGCTCAAACGTGACACCTTCAAAAAATTTGGTCCTATTATAGGAAGAGGGACAACACAATATTGGCTGAGAATGGCATTGGCCGGATACATTAACGGTTACTACTACCCGCTGATCCACCAGGAACACATGGACGACCTTAAATCGAAGCACTGTTTGTTGAAAGACGATGAGAGCATCCGTAAATATGGTGATATAACCGTGGTGCTTCGCGAACATAATATAAAGACAATGAAGGACCGCTGGGACAGACGAAAATATATACTTCACAATCTGATGTGTGACCCTTGGGAGGCCAAGTATTACGTCGGCTGGCGTGGTAAGTTGCGCAGAATCAAAGGACATACCAGAGAACTCTTTCGAAAAACATCAATCTGAAATCTACATGTTAATTACAAACAATACCGTCAAAAAGGTCTGCCTGCTCGGTGCCAGTTTTAATACGGGCAATTTGGGCGTCAGCGCATTAGCTGAGTCCAGCATAAAAGTTATTCTCAATCGCTGGCCTGATGCTGAAATTGTTCTTCTTGGAAATGAATATAAACCTCATCAACAGATACTATCGATTGCCGGCAGGGAAATATGTGTGCAAATAATCCCTGTTAGGTTATGCAAAAATATATTTCTACCGTATCATTTTCTGTGGTTTTTACTTTACGGCCTGCTTGTGAAGATTTTACCGAATTCGCTTTACAAAGCGATTTTAACCAGACGTAATCCATATATAAAAACTTTGTATGAGGCGGACTTGGCCGTAGATATTACGGGCGGCGACAGCTTCAGTGACATCTACGGTTCGTGGTCTTTCCTATTACGGTCTTTGCCAAAGTTTCTGGTTCTGCTATACGGCAAAACGCTAATTATGCTGCCTCAAACATACGGACCTTTTAATAAGCGAGTAACAAAACTGCTGGCGAAACATGCTCTGAAGCACGCAGACCTTGTCTATTCAAGGGACATACCAAGTCTGGAGTGCATACGAGAATTACTTAACAATTGCACTGCTGAAAAGGTCAGATTCACACCCGATGTTGCGTTTGTTTTGGATCCTCGCAGACCGGACAACCAGGAGATATGCTCCATTGAAAAAATTAAGACCAACGGCACAACACTAATTGGTTTTAATGTCAGCGGTTTGTTATCCTGCTGCGGTAGTAACGAAGACAATGTATTTAACCTTGGGCTGGATTATACCACTCTGGTTGGTTCAATCATCGAATCGCTGATGAAACGCAATGATACGGCAATTTTATTGGTGCCACATGTAGCTGCTTTACAGAAGCCTGACAATATACTTTCTGAGAGGGCGCACAAGAAGGGATACAAGGAGCAATCCGATGTTGTTGCCTGTACGAAGGTATATGAACAGCTTTGTGCAAAGTATAAAGACCGGATTTATATTGTCAGGGGTCGTTACAACCACAATGAGACTAAATATATAATAGGTTTATGTGATTTCTTTATCGGCGCCAGGATGCATGCATGTATTGCGGCAATTTCCCAGGGCATACCGGCAGTTGGCCTGTCGTACAGCAAGAAATTCCGCGGCGTATTTGAATCGGTTGGAATTGGTGAGCTTGCTGTTGATTTGAGAGAGAAAGAAGAGAGCGAGGTTCTTGAGGCTATAGACAAAGCTTTCGAGAATCGAAAAAATGCGGCCAACCACCTGCGTAATACCATCCCCGCCGCACAGACAAGAATCCAAAATATGTTCGAAGATATGGATGAGCAAACTAACCTGAAACCATTGAATGTGATAAAAGTTAATCTAAAAAACAGATCTAACAAAAATCGAGAAACTATACAAACCATCGTAGATCATAAGATTTGTTGTGGCTGTGGTGCTTGTACGGTGATATGCCCGACATCATGTATAGACCTTGTATATGGAAAGCGATTCAACTATCCAAAAATCGATGCAGAGAGGTGCATACATTGTAGTAAATGTCTTAAGGTTTGTCCCAGCTCTTTTCTTCTGAAAGGCACTGACCCGGATTATCCCCATGAAGAACAAAAAAATTTAACTTGTTATCTGGCATACTCGCCCGATGATGACGTTCGTCTGGATGCTTCTTCCGGCGGTTTTATTACCGGTTTAATCCTACATTTAATGAAGAAAGGACAGGCCGATGGTGCCATCGTAACAAGATGCGAGGGAGAGGAACCATGGATTGCCAAGTCTTTTATTGCGACTACTCGTGAGGAATTGCTTAGCGCCAGAGCATCAAAATACGCCCCTGTCTCCAGTTGCGTGACACTAAAGAAGGCATTAGAAAAACCCGGGCGATATGTCTTTGTAGGCACTCCGTGCATGATAGAAGGGCTTAGGAGAATCCAAAACATCATACCCGAGATGAAGGAGAGAATTATATTAGCGATTGGCTTAGTTTGTGCAGGCGTGGCGTCAAGACAGAGCACCATTGCTTTTTTACAGCGTTATGCTGTAAGTCTTAAACAGGCTTATAAAATAGCCTATCGGGGTGGTGGTTGGCCGGGCTATTTCAAAGTATTTGACGCAAAAGGTCAAACTTTATTAAAGAAGCCGTTATTAGGGGGATCGCTTGACCTGGTAGTTCCCAGTGATCATTATCTACGCTGCTGGAACTGCCTTGACCATTGGGCAAGGTTTGCTGACATAGCGGTTTCCGATCCGTGGTGCGACGAAATGGTCGATAATGAAACAAAGGGCTGGTCGGGAATTATGGTCCGGACACAATCAGGACAATGGGCTGTTGATTCTTCCATTTACGATGGTGACATAATTGCAAAAAATGTATCTGTTGACCAAATGTATGGATACAATAAACATCTCACCATCACTTCAACGCATCCGCGACATACATGGATGGCGTTATATCAATTGATATTCTTTGGTCGATTCAAAGGTTTAAAGTCTGTGATTGGAAATGTAATTAGAAAGAAGGGAACAGGATTACTGACAACACTCCGCGCTCGCTTTGATAAAAACTATTATGAGAATGAAAGTGTCAGAAAAAAACTGCTTAAAATTAGACCTGGAGCCACGGAACACCTCAGAAAACGCAGTGAGATAGCACATAATAAATATTGAACTATTTAAAATACAGAACAAAAAAGTATACAAATTATATAGAGATAAATTATATGCAAGGCGTTACATTAACAATTGGTGTTTTCGGTTCGATATTAGTAATATTATTGCACCCTATTTACGCGTTGGCTGTGTATATCGCTGCTCTGGTATGGTATCCTAACTATCTTTGCGTCAGCATTGGTACCATAGATATATCGGTTGGCCGTCTTATTATTACAGTTTTACTTTTTCGTTGCCTATATGATGCCCGGCTTCGATCAAAATTTGTCTGGAACAGACTTGATACCTGGGTAGCAATAAGCATGGTGATTTATGTAGTGATGTTTTGTATTACGCGCCCATTACTACCGGCCATAGAAAACCGTGGAGGTTTCCTTATCGATACTTGGTTTACCTACATAGTGACCAGATTGATTCTTACTGACAGTAAAGATCTGATTAAATTTATTAAGGTAGTTGCTTTAATACTTATACCACTGGCTCTATTTGGCGTTATAGAAGCTGTTACACACTGGCAGCCTTTCCTGCCTCTAAAACGATTCCGACCATGGAAACCAGTTGTAATTGGAGAACGAGTTGAAATTGAAACAGGAATGATTGGTCGATGGGGATTCAGCCGGGCAACTGGTCCTTTCAGTCACTCAATCTTGTTTGGTCTTTGCTTTACAATGTTCCTACCACTAATCTGGGTCTTGAGACGCGAACGCGACCAATGGGGAAAATTAGCTTATCCATTCTCGGCAATTACTGTTATTGGAGCTCTAAGTAGTATGTCCAGTGGCCCATGGGTAACGGCCATGGCAGTTGGATTTCTCCTGATGATGGAACGATACAAACATTGGGTTAAGCAAGGATTGGTGGTACTGGCTGTCTTATGCGTATTAGCGGAGTTTGCCAGTAATAGACCCCTTTATCATGTTATAATATCACACGCCAATCCTGTGGGTGGAGCAGGCTGGCAGAGGGCGAAATTAATAGATTGTGCGATTGAAGATTTCGGAAAATGGTGGCTCAAAGGATATGGTGGACAAGACCCGGGCTGGGGGCGACGGACTGGAATGGGACATACCGACCTGAACAATGAATTTATTATGGCCGGTGTTGAATATGGGATATTAGGCTTGGCTGCGCTTTTGGCTGTTTACACCGCGGCTGTAAAAGCAACAATCCGCTCACACAAGTTATTTGCCAGTCCACAGTTGAAATCATGGGCATGGTCTATTGGCGTATCAATTATCGCTACTGCAATCGCGAGTTTCGGAGTCAGCTTTTTCGGAAACACGAAGATGATATTCTACTTAATTATAGGTATCGCCGGTTCTTTGAACAACCTGCAAAGAGAAATACTCGTTAACCAGACAGTTTCTTATCTGCATTTGAGTGAAATATCTAATTTGGAAAACCTTCAGGGTGTCAATGTATGATGGTTTATCATAAACAAACCTTTTGGATTTTGCTATTTGGCCGGACACTCATTTTCGTAAGCTGACTATCACTAACGTAACTAGATATTTTTGAGAACCAAAAGATTAAAAAACATAATGAAAGTTATGAAGTTTATCGTTAGCAAGCTGTATAGAACAGGTGCAATATTATGGCGGATCCGCAGGAAATGTAACAAAGTAATTATACATACCTTTCTACCTTTTATAGTTAAAAAGCAAAATTATGGTCTTGAGCTACAAAGATTAGGAACATATTATGGTGGTTGGACCATCCCGGCTAATCTTATAAATGAGCAATCAATCTGTTATTGCGTCGGTGTCGGTGTAGACGCGAGTTTTGATTTCGCTTTGTCCGATATATACAAGTGCAAAGTGTTCTCATTTGATCCGACGCCCAAGGCGATTGCATATATGGGACGAAAGCAACATGACCAGAACAGCTTGAAGTTTTTAACGATAGGATTATGGAGTGAAGACGCCGAGCTTCGTTTCTTTGCTCCAGCAAATCCAGCCGAAACACCTCACTCCGTTTTCGACCTACATGGAACCGGTAAATATTTTTTGGCCCAATGCCGTAAACTCTCTTCGATAATGTGTGAGTTGGGGCACGAGCTATGCTCAAAAGATTTGCTCTCTACAAATTATCACAGTACTTGCGGGATGCTGGTACCAAATTTAGTCGAGAACGAATAAATGGCACTTTAGCAGCAATTAAAATGATGAAATACCTGCTGGACACTCCGGTTGAGACTTTGAGCCAACGCTACCTGGAATTATGTCAAGAGGCGATACTTCTACATTGTAAGGATACATAAACTTTTAATTTTAAATTACTGAAATACACAAATGAACAAGAGAATAATAAGAATAATAAAAAGGATAAATTCAATAATAATTGAAATCAAGGGAATATCTCCCCCCAAGGAAATACCACAAGCTTTGTTAAATAGATACACAATGGATTGTAAAATTGAAGTTGTTAAATCATATTTTAATGATGTAGGTTTATCTTTCCTTCCTAGAATTAACACGATGCGCAAGATTAAGTCTTTTATTCGGAAAATAGAAAATAGGAAGGAAGACCATTATAAGGGAACTGATAAGTGTCTTTATAAAGCATTGGAAAAGTATTCTATCGAAGGAACTAATTGTGTAGTAATGGGTTCTGGATCTGCATTTTATGAAACGGTATGCCTATATTTTGGAGCAAAATTTGTAACTACAATTGAATATAACAAAATAATCTTCTTACATCCAAAGATGAAAACAATAACACCTGCAGAATATGATAAGAATCCGATACAATTTGATGTTGGTTTAACAATTTCCTCATTTGAGCATGATGGATTAGGAAGATATGGGGATCCGTTGAATCCTGAAGCCGATCTGCAAGCAATGCATAAAATGAAAAAAATAATTCGAAAGGGAGGTATTGTATTTCTGGCAGTACCTATTGGAAGAGACATACTATTTTGGAACGGGGGCAGAGAGTATGGCAAAATTCGACTTCCTTTACTGCTCAAAGATTGGGAAGTTTTAGACACTTTTGGATTTGACCCGAAGAGGTTAGATACCGGCAAAGGTGGTATCCGTCAGCCAATTTTTATTCTAAAAAATACATAAGTGCTGAATCATGAATTACAATAAAGAAAGTAATATAAAATGTCTAATTGTGAAAGCTAAGGGCGGTATGGGTAATCGTATGCTCTGCGCTGTCACCGGCATTCTTTATGGGCAGCTATCTGGGCGAAAAACTGTTGTCGATTGGCGCGATGGGGCATATTCCAATGATGGCTCTAATACGTTTTCTCGATTTTTCAATGTCCCATTTGTCTTTCCTGAAACGATTCTTCCTGAAAACGCTTCCGTCAGTCCCTCTATCTGGACAGGACAACTGCACAGGTCAATGAGTTCTATGATAAGTCAATACGACCCCAATAAACATAGCAGTATCTGGATCCACCGAAAATACTCGATAGACGTTCGCAAAATAGATTACGAGGAAGATATTGTTGTATTTTGGTATTACACACAGCGTATCCAGGCACTTAAAAAACATCTTCAGAATCCAGATTCTGGCTTTGCAGGTCTGGATACCGCAGGAGTAATTCGCAAAGTGCTCGTGGAACAGATGAAAGTTAGTGATGAGGTACGCCAACGTATTGATGATTTTAAATCTAAGGCGGGTTGGCCTGAAAAGGTTATTGGAGTTCACATTCGCCATACAGATATGAAGACCAATCTGGCTCATTACGAGTGTGCCTTGCGAAGATTTCTAAGACGAGAGCCGAAAGCGCACATTTTCCTCGCTACCGACAACAAACAAATCAGCCAAGAATATCAGGATCGATACAAAAACGTTTTCTCTACACCAAAGTGGTTTCCTGATGATGTGTCTCCCATGCATCATAATACCCAATGCCCAGACAAGGTGCTTAATGGAATAGAGGCGCTGGTTGATATGTATCTTCTGGCTGATTGCGACTACTTAATTTACCCCCGTGCATCCACCTTTTCATGGGTATCTCGATTGTTGTCAAATATACCAGAAGATAGGGTTATAAATACAGAACGTTTCAATCTGAAGGTTAATTTGAAACATTATATTCGTGAATTGGTGTCGTGACACATCACATAAAAGAAACCAGGTTGACCATAAGCTAATGCTAATGGAATTCGAAAATGGATGTATCAGTAGTAATTGTAAATTGGAACATACGAGACATCTTGCAATATTATTCGCAGTATGATGGAAAAGTAAATGCAGATTATTAATATTCAAGAAATTGCTATTGGCGACAAGACCACTTGACTTAATTACTGAGTTCATATAATTGTAATTGGGGTACGTATGAAAATCCTTGAGGTTAAAAAACTCCGAATCGACGAAATAAAGGTTATAAGATTTGCCCGTTTTTGTGATCACAGAGGTTATTTTACAGAGCATTATCGCAAAAACGATTTTTCGAATCATCCACAAATGGCCTTTATTAAAGATGTGGAATTCGTACAATGTAATGAAAGCTTCTCGAAAAAAGGAACTGTACGCGGCCTGCATTTTCAGTGGAACCCATTCATGGGAAAACTCGTCCGCACCCTCTCAGGGAGAATGGTGGACATAGTATTAGACATAAGACAAGGTTCCCCAACCTTTGGTAAAATTATACTTTACGATATGCCAACAGACCATAAGTCTGATTACCAAGAATGGATTTGGATTCCACCAGGATTCGCACATGGTAACTTTTTTGTAAAAGATACACTTATCGAATATTTCTGTTCAGGTGAATATAGCCCCGGCTGTGAGGCTGGTATATCGCCCTTGGCAACAGATATTGATTGGTCGTTGTGTGATAAAAAATTAAAAAAAATATTTGATAAGATTGCACCATTAACAAGTCTGATAACAGACAAAGATAAAAATGGATACTCAGTCACTCAATGGAAAAACGATGAGCGTTCCAATAACTTTATCTATGGAAAGCTATAACACTTTTTTCAAGGAGTTCGGATTTGGCGACGACAGGTAAATCAAGGATAATTTTCACCGGTGGTAGCGGTTTGCTTGGCTCTGAATTTAAAAAAATCAGGCCGGATATAGATTACCCATCTTCTAAGGAATTTGACGTCACTGACTATAATCAAATGAAAAAGTATGTACAGTCTCATGGATGTGATTTACTCATTCACGCTGCTGCGTTTACCTCTCCGCCAATGATTGATAAAGACCCCTTGCGAGCAGTTGAAGTGAATATCGCCGGCACAAGTAATGTCGTTAAACTTTGTATGGAATTTGGTATTCGGCTGATCTATATATCGACAGATTATGTCTTCAAAGGTGATAAAGGCAACTACGCCGAAGACGATCCTGTATTTCCGGTTAACAAGTATGCCTGGTCGAAAATGGGTGGCGAATGCGCCGTGCGAATGTACGACAAATCTTTAATTATTAGAACAACATTCGGACCAAACATTTTCCCATATCAAAAAGCTTTCGTTGACCAGTGGACAAGCAGAGAGAGCGTTTCAGTTATCGCCAAAAAAATAATTAAAGTAATAGATAAGAATATTACAGGAGTCATACATATCGGAGGCAAAAGAAAAACCGTATTTGAATATGCGATAAGTTTGGATCAAACAAAAAAAATCGGAGAATTATCAATAAAGGATGTTAGTTTTAGTGTTCCGACTGATACATCACTTAATTGTGATAAGTACGAGGAAACTATAAGCAAGCTATAATTTTATAAAGACGGGGTGATGAAAAAATGAAGATTTTAGTAGCAGGTGGTGCAGGATATATCGGTTCGGTATTGGTACCAGAGCTGATTGAGCGAGGCTACGATGTCGATGTGATTGACTTGTTATGGTTTGGCAACTACTTACCACCTACAAGCAAAGTGGTGCAAAAAGACCTCTTCAAATGCAATGAACAGGATATCAAACAATACGACCAAATCATATTTCTGGCTGGCTTGTCAAATGACCCAATGGCCGAATTTGATCCCTCCAAAAACTTTGTTTTTAACGCAGCCTTGCCGTCTTATGTTGCTTTTATAGCCAAACAGGTCGGTGTCAAAAGATTCATTTATGCATCATCCTGTTCGGTTTATGGCTACACAGTCAATGAGCTCTATGATGAAGATAGCCCTGTGACATGTGGATACCCTTATGGAATTTCTAAATTGCAAGGTGAAAGAGGTGTAATGCAGCTTCATGATAAGAATTTTTCCGTGATAGCTCTCAGGCAAGGCACTGTATGCGGTTATAGTCCAAGAATGAGAATGGACCTAATTGTAAATGCTATGTTTAAATCCGCTATGACCGGCAAGAAAATCACGGTTGATAATCCTTCTATTTGGCGGCCGATCCTTGATATCAGAGATGCCACAACAGCTTATCTAAGAGCTATTCAGGCAGACTCCTCACTTAGTGGTATCTATAACGTTGCCTCCGGTAATTATACAGTTGGACAGGTCGGTGATATGGTAAAGTATGAGATCGAAAAGCTGACGGGGGAAAAAATCACCATTACAATCAACAATAAACAGGATTTCCGCAATTACAAAGTGGCTGTAGATAGAGCAAAAACCTATCTTGGTTTTCAGTCACAATATGCTGTAGAAGACATAATAGATGATTTGTATCGCCATAAAGAATTGTTTGGTGATTATGAAAAAGACGAATATTATAACATTCGAGTATTCAGAAAATTAACCGGATAGCTTAATTCTCAACATTCTATAAAGCCAGGATACCAGCTTCACAAGCACTAAAACTTATTTTTTGAGCTAGATGAATACACAAACACAAATTTGTGAAATCAACGACTCGCCACAAAACGATAAGGAACGAAATATGGTGGATGTTTCTGTAATTGTTGTCGCATGGAATGTCAAAGAATTTGTTCGAAACTGCCTTAAATCTGTTTATGAACAAACAAACGGCATTACTTTTGAAGTCATCTATGTTGATAATGCTTCAAAAGATGGCACATGCGAAATGGTAGCACGGGATTTCCCTCAGGTTATAAAGATCAAGAACAACGAGAACAAAGGCTTCATTATGGCGAATAATCAGGGAATCGAAATAGCCAAAGGAAGGTATATCTTACTACTGAACTCAGATACCATTGTGCTGAATAATGCGATAGGCAAAACTGTCGAGTTTGCTGACAAACATCCAGAAGCCGCTGTTGTTGGCTGCAAAGTCTTCAATCCCAATCTCTCCTTGCAAAGAACATGTTTTAAGTACCCCTCGGTATTAAATATGTTTCTCTCTGCAACCTATCTATACAAGGTTTTTCCCAGAAGCAGACTTTTTGGCAGAGAACACATGACTTGGTGGGATTTCGACGATGTGAGGGAAGTGGATGTGGTTTGTGGATGTTTCTCATTAGTTCGCAGAAAAGCTATAGAGCAAGTCGGACTTATGGATCAGCAATACTTTGTATATGGTGACGATCCTGATTGGTGTTTTCGCTTTAGACAAAACGACTGGAAAATTATGTTTACACCAGATGCGGAGATTATTCATTACGGAGGCCAAACAACAAAAAAGGCAGCCGATAAGTTCAAACTACAACTCTTCGGAAGCAAGCTGATATTCATGAAAAAACACAGATCCAGGTCTGCCTTTGTTTTTGCATGTTTGTTAACCGCTATATTTATGCTACTGAGAGTTCCATATTGGATTACCGCCGCATTAGGAAGAAAAGACCGAAACAAAGCAATTCAGACGGCAAAGACCTATTTAAAAGGCGGGTTCTATTGTTTGACTAACTGGAAAAAGTTACTTCTTAACAAACAAGTTATCGAGCAGAAATTGTGACAAAACTGACAAACCAGCTTATGCAACTCTACAGAGTTCAGTAATGTGTATGGCAGCAAAAGAAACGATAGAAGTTATTTGTTTTGGCGGCGAGGATTGGTGGTATAAGAATCGTGGGCATATCGATATGCAATTGATGAAACGCTTCGCCCGATTAGGAACTACCCTTTATATCAACTCTATCGTTATGCAAAAGCCAACTCTTAAAAAATCTATCGGCGGGGGTAGAAGCTTCTCACAAAAATTGTTACGGAAAATGAAAAGTATATTCATGGGATTACAGCAGCCCATCGCAAATTTTTGGGTATACAGTCCTTTTTCTCTGCCGGTTCATCATGTTAATTACCTGAAAGCAGTGAATGAAATCCTCTTACGTTCTCAGTTATTGGCTATAATGCGTAAATTGAAGCTACATAATCCTTTAGTTTGGGTTGCTTGTCCTGCTGCCTGTGAGATTGCAATCCAAATGAAAAAGAGTCATCTTGTTTACCAACGGACCGACAGATTTGAAGAGTATCCCAACGTTGATAGCGAAACAATTCGGCAGTATGACCAGAAGTTAAAAGCCAACGCTGACATGACAATATTCGTAAACAAAAAATTGTATTCCGAGGAAGCCAACCAGTGCAAAAAAGCTCTTTACCTTGACCACGGCGTTGATTATGAACTATTTACGACGGCCGCACAGAACTCACATCAACCCAATGAAATGATAGGGATACCAAAACCCATTATTGGCTTTTTCGGAGCAATTGATGAACATACATCAGATATACCATTTATAGAGAAAGTAATTGAGTTACTGCCAGAAATGTCATTCGTGTTTTTAGGGGAAGCTTCTTCTAATGTAAATGGTTTACAGAAGAGAAAAAATGTGTGGTTGTTAGGGAAAAAACCTTACGAGCAAATTCCCCACTATGGCAAGTGTTTCGACGTTTCGATTATGCCCTGGCGGCAGAACCGCTGGATCGAGGCATGTAATCCAATAAAGTTGAAAGAGTATCTTGCTCTTGGAAAACCAGTAGTAAGCACTCCTTTTCCAGAATTACAAAAATATACTGATGTGATTTATCAGGCAAAGACGCCGAATGAATTTGCCGAATGCATAGAGAAAGCTTTATCAGAAGATAATCCCGAACGAATAGCTGCACGAAAGGAAAAGGTTCAGATGTCAACGTGGGATAGCAAGGCAGAATTAGTTCTCCAAACTCTTTTTGAGAAAAATCGAAATCATAACTAATGAGCAGGCACAGAGAAAATTTGCGGATTTGTTTGGCTGCTTCGGCAGGTGGACATTTGAGCCAATTGCTGAGACTTTCACATAGCTGGAAGGATTACGAGGTTTTTTGGATTACGACAACAACTGTCGTAGCAGAAAAACTTTGTGCGTTCGGCAGAGTCTATACCGTCGGAGAAAGCAACCGCCAACATTTAATAAAAGTAATTAAAGCATTACTGCGTTGCACCAAGATTATTTTCACAGAAAAGCCGGATATTGTGATAAGTACCGGTGCTGCCGTTGGCTGTGTAACTTGTTTTTTGGGTAAAATCCTCGGTGCAAAAATAATATGGATAGATAGTATCACCAATGTAGAGCAAATATCTCTTTCTGGAAAAATGGTTCGATATATTGCAGATTTATTCCTGGTTCAATGGCCTGAACTTGCTGAGAAGTATCACAATGTTAATTACGAGGGCACAGTAATATGATCTTTCTTACTGTTGGGACACAATTCCCATTCGATCGTCTTGTGCGAACAGTAGATGAAGTATGCGAAAACGGCTTCAGAGAAGAAATATTTGCCCAAATAGGTGACACTTCCTACAAGCCACGCAACTTTAAATCAGTTGCATCCCTTTCGAAGAATATGTTTGATGAATATATGAAAGATGCCTCTAGCGTAATTAGCCATGCCGGAATGGGTGTGATAACGATGGCTTTAGATAATAAAAAACCTTTGCTTGTCATACCCCGGTTGAAAAAATATGGTGAGGTCGTCAATAACCATCAAGTAGCTATCGCAAGAAAATTTGAGAAACTCGGCCATATACTGTCTGCATACAACGTGGAGGAACTACCCGGCAAACTTCAGCAGCTAAAAACATTTGTCCCGAAAATAAGAGAAAATCAGGCACAAGCTGTCGCCAACCGCATTGCAAGATTTTTACAATCGCTAACAAATGAGCCTGTTCGATAAATTATCGTGTATAAACCAACCAACTAAACTTATAACTAACATTCGATGATGAACATGCCAAAGGAGAAACTAATCCAAGTTATAATACTTGCAGGCGATCATAGCTTTGCCGGTTGTCGGGCAACTCCATATTTACCGACAGCTTTATGGCCAGTGGCAAACAAAACCGCCCTCGAACGTTTATTGGTTCATTTAGCCGATCAAGGCATAAAGCATGTCACGATCTGCTCTAATGGTGCTGATTCATTACTTAGGCGAACAATACATTTTGAAAATCATCCAAAGCTGAGTTTTTTGAGCCAAGATTTACCGATAGGTACTGCGGGGTGCCTTCGAGATTCTGTCGATAACGTAACAAACACATTATATCTGGTATTCCCTGCCAATATAATATCTCCTCCGAAAATCGATGAGTTGATAAAGGCTCATAATGAAGGAGGCTCCGATTTGACCTTGATGTTTAATCCAAAGCCCGATGATAACGGATTAATGGGAGAACCGGCAGATATATATATATGTAATCCCAGCGTCATCGAATACATCCCCAAAACCGGTTATTTTGATATCAAAGAAGGCTTAATTCCTGAAATGCTTCGTGCAGGGAAAACAATCCATGCAGCCGTTTTACAAAATCACGCTGGCAACTTTCGCAACAGGGAAGGATATTTAAATGCAATCGCTAATTATCTTGAAAACCTGCCAGAATCCACAATACCTCTAAAACATTATAATCAGTGCAACTTGCAAAACGTATGGGCTACAACCGGCACTAAGATAAAACAGGGCGCACATATCACTGGTCCGACTGTTCTTATGGAGGGAGTCTATGTTTCAAAAGGTGCAGTGATAATAGGTCCGACCATAATAGGACGAAACGTTCATATTAGTGAAAATAGTACAATAATAAATAGTGTCCTCTGGGATAATGCACAAATAGGATCGAAATGCACAATTCAACAATGCATCGTTGATTACAGTGCAAGGGTACCAAGCAACTTCTATATAGAAGAACAGTCAGTACCATTTAAACCAGCATCGGTACTTAACTCTGTTAGAAGCATATTGGAATCTCTTAAAGGTAACACAAACAAAATATATTGTATGTTACAAGCCCATTTCAGCAAAATAAACAAAACACTATCGGAGTGGATAAAGTTGGAAAAGATAAAGATTGCACCCTCTTTAGCACTTATTTTTGTTTGCTTAGCTTTTTTGTGGTCTTATTGGCCGGGTCTAAAAGACCTCTGGAATATATGGCAAAGAAGTGACGAATACTCCAGCGGTCTTTTAGTCCCTTTCATTGCTGCTTATATCTTGATAGCCAGACGTCATGATATCATAAAGCAACCTATAAAACCGGCTGTCTTTTGGGGTTTATCTGCTTTAATCCTGGCACAGGCAATCAGGTTCTTTGGGCTGTTTTTTATGTATCGTTCAGCGATAAGATTATCCATTGTTCTAAGCATCGCTGCAGTTGTTTTGCTTTTGTTTGGCTGGCAGATTTTCCGAAAGGCAATTACAACATTGCTGTTATTATGCTTAATGCTACCCTGGCCAAACCGGATTCAGACTGCAGTAACATTACCAATGCAACGCTGGGCGACTTCGTCAGCCGTCTTCTGTCTGGAAATGCTTGGTTACGAGGTCTTACAGGAAGGTAATCTTATCCATGTCGGCAGTGCCACCGTGGCAGTTGCTGAGGCATGTAACGGCCTGAGAATGGTCACTGCCTTTTTTGTAATTAGCGGTATGGTCGTGCTGTTAGTCAAGCGAGCCTGGTGGGAAAAGCTTATTATCTTGTTATCAAGCCTGCCGATAGCTCTATTGTGTAACACAATACGGTTAACAATCACAGCAATTATTTTTACAATCCTTAGTGGTGAATATTGGGAAAAGATTTTCCATGACTTTGGCGGTTATGCGATGATGCCTTTGGCCCTTGTAATAATAGTCACCGAGTTATGGCTTTTAACAAAACTTACAACACTTCCAACAGAACAACACATAATAATAATAGAACGGCAAAATGGATAATGTATCCATAAATGTAAAAAAACGTTTTGTAGCTTTATCGAATATGTCCTTCATATAAAGGAGAAAAAAAATGAACAACTTAGAAAAATATGCTGACCGTTTATTGGAGCAGAAGCTTGTAAATACTGGAACCCCGCCGGAGTTTAATGGCCAGGGCTCACCCGACTTAATCAAAGGCATATTACATCGCTGGTATATTTTGTTATTGGGTTTCTCTATAATGTGCGCAATCGGACTGCCCGCTATATGGCTCTCAATCAAACCCCAATATACCGTAACTGGCGCATTGAGATTTAGCCCTGTTCTAATGAACATTCTAACCGGCGAACAAAACTCAGCACAAATATCCATGTTAACCGAGGCAGAGTTAATCACCAGCGAGCGTGTTATACAAAGAGTGGCAGACAATTTGGCGAACAGAAACCTTTCCTTCTTTGAAGCTGAATCAACCGATTTAGCAGGAAAGATGAAACAAAAATTAACAGGAGATAACACTAAGCTTGACGCAGTGACCAAATTAAAACGAGCAATTTCCTCCGGAGTTATTAGTGCCAAGGCGGTTCGTAACACCGAGCTTTTGAAACTAACGATGGTTAGTAAAAAATCTGAAGAGGCTCAACAGATTATCAATGCTTTTATAAACGCTTATATGGCTGTTGAAGTTTCAAGCTCTTCCGAGGAGCAAGATCGCAAATTAAATCTTCTGGACGCAGAGCGGAAATTGCTGGAAGATAAATTGCGAAGCACGAACGATTCAATCCGGCAATTAGGAACAGAATATGGAAGCAT
>Ga0154683_161_pt1 | contig 17237 bp, 21 predicted proteins | sample Rifle2008BG13ft_FD_116112 | JGI IMG/M metagenome (GOLD analysis project Ga0154683, IMG submission 116112) | Planctomycetes bacterium RBG_13_46_10 | reverse complement strand
ATCATCGAATCGAATTGACTTTGAGATAAACCTTCACCCGGAGCAGCATCTCTAACATATTTATATTTGCTAGAAAAAGTTTTGGTTATATCCGGGATTCCGCTGAATTCCATAATAGCAGAAAGTTCTTGAGCTATTGGATTAGTTAGATATTTGGCATCGGTTGTAGCATCCAACATTCCCCCGATGTTATTAGAAAAATCCACATCTTTAAAAATGGCGTATTTATTGCTAAAGGGTGCAAATTGGTAAATGCCAATATAACCACTGTCGTTGACAGTGTTGTAACTGTTCCTACCTTCCACTTTACCAAGTGCCTCAAAAAAATGGGTCCATTCTCTACCATTAACGCTATTAATCAATGGGATTGCATTATTTGTGAACTCTGCATTATCTTTGGGTACACCCCATTTTACTGTTGCCATTTTTCACTCCTTTTCTGCCTTTGATGTTAATGCAGTAAGGTTGCATTGATTGTCAATGTAATAATTTTTTCCATCGGTCGTTAGAGGGAAAAAACGTGATTTTACATGGCATGTACGACCAGTTGGTGGAAACGTAAATTGATACTCATCTTCGTACTTATAAACGTGCTCTACATTATAAAGCATATTATGCGAAGTGACAAAAAATGATTTCTTAAAAACAATATCTTCTTTTCCATCGAAATTTACATCCAGTATATAAAGTGACTCAAACCATTCTTTTTGTACCGGATCATTCAGATTAATAGGTTTCCCGACGGCTTTCTCAATTCTGTCAAACAATTCCTTTTGCTGTGCCGCGCTGTAATTTTGCTTTATACTTTTACCTTCCGCAATCCAGACCCTTTTTTTATCCGGGTATGGGACACATACGGTACATCTGTGGTCAGCCAAAGAGTCGTCATCGTTTGGCGTCCTCAAATGTATTTCGATAGATTTACCCTTGTATGTCAGAATCATAACGAGCCTAGTTCCTTCTACCTTTCCGTTCTTGACCATTTCAAATATTTCCTGCAGTTGACCCTGCCGCTTGTACTGATAAACATCCCAGCCCAAAAATAAACGATCACCTTCCAACGTAACTAATTCCCACATCATCCTTTTTTTGCCTTTTATTATGACCTCATAATTGCTGTAGCCGATCTTCTTTTCCTTGTTGATCCATTCGACATTTAAGAATGCATCACACATGGGAAATTTTTCTGTGAGTTCTTTCGGCGGGTTTTTCATAAAACCGATATTCTCCGGAACCGGATTGCCCTTCTCTTTATTGATAATTTTCTCATCTGCCGCGAATACTGGTACCGAGGCAAGCCCTATTGTCAGCCCCACCACCAGTGCCACCATCACCAAAATTAATCTATGGATTGTCTTATAATTGGGAAATAGCTCGTTCTTCATGCTGCCCCTCCTGAGGGTTTAAAAATCCTTCGGCGTTAAGTTTCGCCGTTTACCCTATATAAATAGTTTTTGCCAAAGCAATATAGTAGCGCCCACAAGGTTTCGCGTTATCCCCCTCGGCGGACTCCTCGGCTAAAGGGCACACGTCATAATGACAAATGCAACGCTTTTCTTCTTGATTGTAAAACGGAAAAATTAAATAGGATACTTCCGAGCAGAAACCGAGCTTCCCCATCCCTAACCCCCTTTGGAAAGAGAAAGTCTTGTCAGGCTTGCGGGCTTTATATTAATTAGGAAACAAAACTCTTGTCAACGAAAAAAAGAGCTTGTGAAAAGAATCTTTTTTTGGGGGGTGTCACATCTTCAGAAGTTATAAATTCGCCCTGATTTGGGGGACGTTGGTTCATAGAGTGCTTTTTGCTTGACAGGAGAGGATGATTTTTTCTAGAATCACTCCATGCCACGCCGAGCCCGATTGGATGTACCCGGTGCCCTGCACCACATCATGGTGCGAGGGATCAATAAATCTGCCATCTTCATTGATGACGAAGATAAGAGCCGCTTTTTGGAGAAGTTAGGCGAAACGGTTATCCTCGGCAACTGCACGGTCTATGCCTGGGTACTTATGGACAATCACGTCCATATTCTCTTTAAGAGCGGTAAGGATGGCATCTCGACCATCATGCGCAGGCTTCTTACCTGGTATGCAGTATATTTTAATCGCCGTCATCGTCGTACCGGTCACCTCTTTGAAAACCGATACAAATCTATTCTCTGCGATGAAGAAAACTATCTTCTTGCCCTTGTTCGTTACATCCATCTCAATCCCGTGCGTGCCAAGGTCCTGCAGACGGTAGGAGAGTTAGAAAAGTACCGCTGGAGCGGTCACCGCGCTATTCTCGGCAAGACGGCCTATCCATGGATGGACAGCGGCACCGTTGTTTTGCGGTTTGGCAGGGTAAAGGGCAAGGCGATAAGAGAATACCGGCGGTTCGTGCGAGAGGGTATGGGAGAGGCGCATGACCCTCTATTGACCGGAGGGGGATTAATTCGAAGTAAGGGTGGTTGGTCACAGGTGCTTTCCATGCGGACAAAGGGCGAAAGAGAAGAATCGGATGAACGGATCCTGGGAAGCGGGGATTTTGTTCAGACTATCCTTAAAGAGGCAAAAGCAGATCAATTAAGACAATTGAAGCTTCGCCAAAAAGGTCGGGGTATTGCTGACATTATTCAGGAAGAATGCAGGAGGAACATGGTAAGTGCCGAAGAGCTACGAAAAGGTGGTAGACGGAGCAAGGTGAGCGAAGCCCGCGCAGTTATTGCCTATCGTGCGAAGGAGGAACTCGGTTTTTCGGGTGCTGAGATTGCGCGTCATTTGGGAGTGAATACATCAAGTATCAATCGAGCTATAATACGCCGAGAAGAAAACATGGAGTAGCAAATCACCATACCCGCACGTGCTTTAATTATGAATTATGCATCTTAAGAACCAACGTCCCCAAAGTTCCTTCCCTGAAGAATCTTAGAAAGAGGAGTCTCTCTCGTCTCTATGAGCAGATGAACATGATTGCTCATTAAAACATAAGCATACAAGGCATACTCATATCTGACCTTGTAATCAGCAAGTATCTTGAGATAACGCTGATGATCTTCTACATCTTTGAATACTCGTTGCCTTTGGTCCCCACGGGTAATCACATGGTAAAGGGCTCCCTCATATTCGAGCCTCGGCTTCCTTGCCATACTCTAAGATTATCAGTTCGTCCCGTCTATGTCAATAAACAAGTCTGACCCCTAGTCTTCTCCAGTGTCGTATTTATCTTTTCCTTCCACTTTGCCGAGCGCATCCAAGAAAGTAATCCAATCATCAATGGGGCGATTCTGGTGCGCCGCTTGAACCTTAGGCGCTGATATATTTATGAAGTCAATGTTTTGTTCCCAGTCTACGGTTGCCATTTTTTTACTCCTTTATTGTGATGTTAATTCAGTAAGATTGCACTGATTGGCAATGTAATAATTTCTCCCGTCAGTAGTTAATGGGTATTTAAGGGATTTGACGTAACAAGTCCGACCATTTGGCGGAAATGTATATTGAAACCCTACATTTTCATCTTTGTAAACGCGATTTCCTAAATAGAGTCTATTTGACCAAGTGACCACAAATGAATCCCTACGGACAAAATCTTCTTTCCCATCGAAATTAACATCTAATATCCAAAGTGACTCAAGCCATTCGTTCTTTACGGATCTCCCGAGAGTGTCCTTAATTCTGTCAGATAATTCTTTCCGCTGCGCCGCGCTGTAAAATTGCTTAACGCTTTTACCTTCCGCAATCCAGACCCTTTTTTTATCCGGGTATGGGATACATACGGTACATCTGTGGTCGGCGAAAGAATCATCGTCGTTTGGAGATCTCTGATGTATTTTGACAGACTTACCATTGTACGTTGGAGTCATAACGAATATATTTCCCTTATCTTCGCCATACTTAAGCATCTCGAATATTTCCTTCAATCGGCCTTCCCTTTTGTACTGATAAACATCCCAGTCATAAGATGGAACTTCATTATTCAAGGTAACTAAGGCCCACATCATCGTTTTTTTGCCTTTTATTATGACCTCATAATTGCTGTAGCCGATCTTCTTTTCCTTGTTGATCCATTCGACATTTAAGAATGCATCGCACATGGGAAATTTTTCTTTCAGTTCTCTAGGCGGGTTTTCCATAAACCCGATATTCTCCGGAACAGGATTGCCCTTCTCTTTATTGATATTTTTCTCATCTGCCGCGAATACCGGCACTGAGGCAAGCCCTGTTGTCAGCCCCAACACCAGTGCCACCATCACCAAAATTAATCTATGGATTGTCTTATAATTTGGAAATAGCTCGTTTTTCATGCTGCCCTCCTGAGGGTTTCAAAATCCACCGGTGTTAAGTTTCGTCGTTTACCGTAATAAATAGTTTTTGCCAAAGCAATGAGAATAGTAGCGCCCGCAAGGTTTCTCGTTATCCCCTGCGGCGGACTCCTCGGCTAAAGGGCACACGTCATAATGACAAATGCAACGCTTTTTTCGACTGTGAAACGGATTAATTAAAGAGGATACTTTCGAGCAGAAACCGAGCTTCCCCATCCACAACCCCCTTTGGAAAGAGAAAGTCCTGTCAGGTTCGTGGGCTTTATATTAATTAGGAATCAAAACTCTTGTCAACGAAAAAATGAGCTTGTGAAAAAAATCTGCTGGTTGTGATAGGTCATTTCTCTCAGCTTTGTAAAAAGCTCCCTTTTTGCTCCGGCGTGTTCGCAAAAACCATGAGTCTGGGTATAGCGGCCTGCATTGTCAATAAAAAAATTATGTATTTGTAATAAAAATATAACACGATTTACAACAGCCTACATTTGAGCAAAGTGATGAATTTTAGATGAAACAAAAATCGTGTTTTATTGAGACAGTAACATTTTAAGAGTCAATAGAAGTGTCGCAATAAGCAATTTGCTATTTGTTTTCCTCTTTGTTATGCTCTAACAAATATCTTGACATGTTTTCTATCCATGTTTTATGCCCTTCATGAGAGAAGGGCTAAGAATAACTTTATGTTCCTTAGCTATCTTCGTCACGTTCAGAACTGACAAATAATCGAAAGAGTTATTTATGGCGAAAATTGTTTTTACCTGGGAGCTTGGCAGCGGCATGGGGCATGTAATGCCTTATCTGTCAATTGTGAAAGCCCTGCATACAAAAGGCCATGAAATTATATTTATCTTAAGAGACTTGGGCCAATCAAAATTAATATCAGAAATGTATCGCGCTACTTTCTTCCAAGCGCCAGTTAAAATATCCCCCATCATCAATCCTATTAAAGAACCTTTAACCTATGTGCATGTTTTACATAATAATGGTTTTAATGATCTTGGAGTTCTCAACGGCATGGTGGAAGGATGGCGTGCCCTTTTCAATACAATAAAACCCGATCTTGTAATTTTCGATCACAGCCCCACAGCGCTTTTGGCAGCCCGCGGATATGCCTTTAAAAAAATACACATGGGAGGTGGTTTCACTATTCCTGCACATGTCTATCCCCTGCCTAATTTAAGGCTCTGGCTGAAGACCGATACTGAAATATTACAGCATGACGAAGACGACATCTTAGCCACAATAAATAAGTTGCTGCATAAATTAAGGCTAGCACCATTGAATCAAATTACCGATCTTTTTGCTGGTGATCCGCAAGTCTTACACACATTGAAAGAACTCGATCCTTATAAAGAAAGAAAAAACGGAAATTATTACGGAGCGTGGATTGACCCCGTAGGAGAAAAACCACTTTGGCCTGAGGGAAAAGGAAAAAAGATATTTGCTTATCTCAAACCATTTCCCACTTTGCCCTCACTACTGACTACTCTGATTAAATTGAAGTCACCTTCTATTATTTATATTGATAAATTGGGCGATAAACTAAAAAAACAATTTGCTTCACCCACAATCAGATTTGCCGATAAACTGCAAGATATGAGTAAAATAGCCGCGCAATGCGATTTCGCCATATTGAATGCAACACTCAACACAACAATAATTCTACTGCTTTCAGGCAAGCCTGCCTTGCATCTGCCGCTTTATTTAGAACAATGGCTAACCGGGCATAATGTTGAAAACATGGGAGCAGGTATTAATGAACCGACATTGAAGCCGGATGAAATGGCTAAGAAGCTGGGTATGTTGATGGAATCTGATTCATATACCAAAGCTGCTCAGGAATTTTCTAATCGTTATAAGCATATGAATGCTCAAGAGCAGAATAAAAGAATCATGGAGCTTATCAATAATATGCTGCCGAAAAACAGCTAGCATGCGAATTTATAAATCACGGGAACCGCAAAGCAAGCTGCGGTGTATTATACCCTCCGCTGCGCGAGATTGTTCAACTTGCCAATTCCGGTGCGCTTCGCTTTTGGATTTGGAGCTTTACGAATAAAACTGTTCTTTTTATTATATTATAAGACCCCCCTGTCCAGGGTCCGGTACTGGATGGCCTCGGAGAGGTGGTGGGGGACGATGGCCTCTTGGCCCTCCAAATCGGCGATGGTGCGGGCCACCTTCAAGATCCGCGTGTAGCCCCGGGCGCTCAGGCCGAATTTTGTCATGGCCATCTCCAGGAGCCGATTTCCCTCCTCGTCGATCTGACAGTGTCGCTTCAGGTATCGCGAGGTCATCTGGGCGTTGCAAAAGACCCGCTTCCCCTGGAACCGCTCATGTTGGATCACCCGCGCCCTTTTAACCCGCTCCCTGATCTGGAGGGACGATTCCCCCTCCTGCCACTGCGTCAGGTCTTGATACCGCACTGCCGGGACCTCTATGTGGATGTCGATCCGATCGAGCAGGGGACCGGAGACCCGGGAGCGATACCGCTGGATCTGGGGGATGGTGCAGGTGCACTCATGCTGGGGGTCGCTGTAAAAGCCGCACGGACAGGGGTTCATGGCCGCCACCAGCATGATGCGTGCGGGATAGGTGAGGGAGGTGATGGCCCGGGCGATGGTGACCCTCCCATCCTCCAGGGGCTGGCGCAGGACCTCCAGGACGTTCTTCTTGAACTCCGGCAGCTCATCGAGGAAGAGGACCCCGTTGTGGGCGAGGCTTACCTCTCCGGGACGCGGTATCTGCCCCCCGCCGATGAGCCCGGCATCGGAGATGGTGTGATGGGGCGTGCGGAAAGGGCGGATGACGGTGAGGGCACTGTCCTGGGGGATGAGCCCCACCACGCTGTGGACCTTGGTGGTCTCCAGGCTCTCCTCGATGGTCATGGGGGGGAGGATGGTGGGGAGGCGGCGCGCCAACATAGTCTTCCCCGCCCCCGGTGGGCCGATCATGAGGAGGTTGTGTCCTCCAGCCGCGGCTATCTCCAAGGCCCTCTTGGCATGCTCTTGTCCCTTTACATCCCGGAAGTCCTCGGGGTATTCCCCCCCCTCTTGAAAGACCTTTTCCATATCGACTTGGATCGGCGCTATCTCTTGCTCCCCCCGTAACAGGCCCACCACCTGTCCGAGCCCCTGCACAGGCAAGACCTCAATGCCATCCACCACCGCCGCCTCCTGCGCATTGGCACCGGGCAGGACAATCCCCCGCAGGCCCGCTGCCTTGGCTGCTATGGCCATGGGGAGTCCACCCCGGATGGGCTTTACCCCCCCATCGAGGGAGAGCTCACCTAAAAAGAGATATTGCTTCAGGGGATTGGGGGGGATGATCCCCTGGGCCGACAGGATCCCCAGGGCGATGGGGAGGTCGAAGGCCGACCCTTCCTTTTTTACATCGGCAGGGGCTAGGTTGACGGTGATCCGGCGCGGGGGGAATTCATAGCCGGAATTCTTGATGGCCGCCTTGACCCGATCCTTGCTCTCCCTCACCGCGCCCTCCGGGAGGCCCACGGTAGAGAAGGAGGGGAGCCCCCCGGCGATGTCCACCTCCACCTCCACGATGTAACCGTCGATCCCCAGCACGGCACTGCTCAGTACCTTGGCCAACATGGATGATCCCCCCTTGCGCCTTCCAGAAAAGGCGATCTCATAGTAGCAAGTTTTCCAGCCTGAGGCAAGACACGGTCCCGAAAGAGATTTCGAAAATGCAAAAATTAAAGACCTGGCCCTTATCCTCGCACGTCTCCACCGAGGCACGCCTTAGAGTTGCTATGCCGTTTTTTAAAAGATTTTCGATTATGAAAAAATGCTCAAATCAGAGGCTTGACCTGATCACGAGCTTTGTGTGCTGCAAAATTCGCTTCTAACTCAGTGCCAGACTGTTTCTTAGAAGGTTCATTTCCATGGCAAAAATATGCTTTTAAGCCCAAAAAAGAGGGGAATTCTTAAACATAACTTCATAATCTCAAGCAGTTAGCTTGGTCCGACCCCGGTCCACGGCTGACCCCAAGTCTTTTCTTGATCAAACAAGGGTTGACAGGAGCTAAAAACAATGCTTAAATTTATAAAGAATCCTTTACCAATATGGGCAAAAGAATACATCAAAAGATGCTTGGTCATGTTGAGATCAAAAGGAGGGGCCATGGCCAAAGGGCTTGAAAAAGAGTTCCAGTATTATCTGGACAATCAAGAAGACCTTGTTAAGCAGTACAATGGGAAATTTATTGTTATTAAAAATTTTAAAGTAATTGGCGCATATAATACAGAATTAGAGGCTATACAAGAAACGACGAAGGAACATGAATTGGGTACTTTTCTAGTTCAAAAATGTGAGCCTGGAAGTGATAGCTATACCCAAACTTATCACTCAAGGGTAGCCTTTCGTTAAAGGGTAGATGCCCCCCCAGTATAAGTCTTTTAAAGTAGAGTATGATGGAATAGCTAGAGTTTTAATAACCCCAGTACATGTTTTTAAAGGATTTGATCCCACACAAATCACTCCACACCCAACACCTAAACAATATAATGCTATTTGGGATACCGGTGCAACCCATTCTGTTATTACCAAAAAAGTAATTGACGAGTGTAAACTAAAACCCATTGGCATGGTCGAAGTACGTCATGCAGGTGGTGCCGCCAAAAGCAATACTTATCTTATAAATATCGGTTTGCCCAATGGTGTTGGGGTTCCATTGCTAAGGGTATCTCAAGGCGACATTTGTGGAGCTGATTTATTGTTAGGAATGGATATCATTAGTAAGGGAGATCTTTCTATAACTCAAATAAATGGGAAAACTAACTTCGCATTTAGAATGCCCATGGATAAAATTATTAATGTTAAAGATATTAAAAAGCAATCCGTACCAATATCAGCAACACCCGCTCCGAAGGTCGGTCGAAATGATCCTTGCCCCTGTGGGAGTGGTAAGAAGTATAAAAAATGTTGTGGTGCATAGATTATTCATAAACATTATGCCCTGAATGATAATGGATGATCAAACCAGGCCCCAGCAAAGGGGCCTTTTTTATTATTTGATCTTCCCTGCCACTACAATCAACCGATTATCAATAGCGCTGAGCATGGTGGCTATAACACGGAATGAGCATCCCCCTTGTGTTTTGTCACGGCTTGCTGCCTCTACCCAAAGGGCACATTTATTTTTAGCGCAATTTTCAGCCATCAACTCTTTCACTCCGGGTGTAGGAATGCTTAAAAACGGACAAATCATCACTTCTGGCATAATAGTTACTCCCTTCTGTATTTTGAGGATTACCTCTCGTCCGCATTCTACCACCATGTGAAATTGCGTCAATCCCTCTTTAGGCAAGCTGGTCAGTAACGGGAGCCGGGGGGTATGATGCCCGCCTGTATCCGCGCAATCAGACGCTGGCGCAGCAGCAAGGCGGCACCGACCCCCACGAGGCCTACCGGAAGCAGGAGCCAATAGGCGATTGACCATCCACCCATGAGGTCGACGATGCCGCCGAAGAGCGTTGGCCCGATGAGTATGCCCGTGCTTTGGCCGATAAAGACGACTGCCTGCGGCACGCTGGTAACCTTACCTTGAAGCGCGAGATCGGCTACGAGAGACATGATGACCCCAGGGATAGCGCTGCCGACGAATCCGATTGCCGCCATCAGCGGTATGAGGTGCGGCACGTCAAGCACGGATGCCCACGGCAGGAGGGCGGAGAAAAGCGCTATGGCGATAGCGCACATGAGCCGGCGGTGGAGAATCCTGCCGATCATCCAGCCGGCAAGAGGCGAGGAGATAAGGCCGAGGAGCGGGACGAAGCACATGACCACGGACGAGTAGGCCAACGAGGTGCCTCGTACAGTATGGAGAAACGTCGGCGTCCAGGTGAGGAATGCCGCGTACTGAACGCTGAAACAGCAGAACACAAGGCCCATGAGCCAGGCATCCAGGTTCAAGAAGGCGCTCCGAGCGTCTGCGTCTTCCCGTTTTTCAACAGCCATTGTTCCCCCTTGGTCTCGCTGAAAGGGCTTTATAAAAAGAAAGTACAGGAGGCCGGCAATCACGGCATAGAGGGTGCCGCACCACCACACCGACTGCCACCCCCACCGCGTCGCCAAAAAAGGCACACTGATCAAGGCGATGGTGGAAGCGAGAGGAAACCAGACATTCAGTATGCCGAGGGCTACGGAGCGGTTTTGGAGGTCAAACCGGTAGGCGATCATCATGGGGGCAACGATTGCCATGAGGGTCAGGCCAATACCCTCCACGAGGCGGCTCACCAGCATCAGCCCGATATGCGTGCTGAGCGCCCCTATCCCGGAGCCAAGGGCGATAAAGCAGACGGCGATGGTCCCCGTCGTCCTGCCGCGGAGTTTGTCGAGGATCAGACCAGCAGGGATGGCGAGGGCGATGCCTGCCACGGCAAAGACGGACATGAGCAAGCCTGCCGTGCTGCGGCTCACCTGGAAGGCGCTGATGAGGAGGGGCATGATAGGCGGAACCTTGTAATAGTTCAAGGTCCCCGCGAGGCCGGCAAGGAGGACGAAGACGAGGGTAGACCACGGTGCGTGTCCTTCACGGCCTTCTGGTGTCGATGGTTTCAGCAATTACTCATCACCACTTTTTCTGATCTTCCGTACGTGCTATCGGCCGTTCCCGCTCACTCCTCTCGCAACTATTCATGGCGATTACCCAGTACACGATATGCCTCAGGAAAGCAACTAAACGTGAAAAGAAGATAATGAGCTGATTTTTGCTATCCTCATGATCTTATCATTCGACCATCATGAAATCAAGGAAGTGTACTCGTTCACTACCTAAACACTGCCATTGTCTTTAAGAAATTGCAATGGCGTCTTGTATCCCAGCTCTTGATGTGGTCTCACACAGTTGGAGTACCTCCTTTGCCGTTAATTTTGCCTCAGTTAGGTGGCACCCCTTTTCCTTGCCTGACACAAGATATGATACGCTACCCACCCCGATTCAGGGCTTGACTGGGGATTACGCATTCTCTATAGTAATAGGATGTTGATACTATTCCTAGTGAGGATGCTATGAAAATAAAGGTAGAACGAGAAAAGATCGTCAAGGCGCTCAAAGAGGTCGAGGGGCTCGAGGTCGCGGTAGAGAATGTGGACGACGCTAAAGAGGCCCTTGATCTCATCTTGAAAAAGTCGCAGCTCTTTAAGGGTGCCGAAGGGAAAAAGGTGAAGGACATCATAGTGACCGCGACCCAGGAGTACAAGACCTCGGCGGTGGAATACAACCTGGTATTTACGCTGGAGTTTGTCTTCGCGAGCGGCGTCTTCACGGACACCAAAATCGCCCTCATCAAAGAGGTACAGGACTTCTTCGGCAAATACTGAAGCTGAGATGCCCCGTGCCTCTTATATCCCATCCCCCGCCCGGTAACCTTCACTCATCACCGCGGGCCCAACAATGACAATTGCCTTCATCATTCTCGGATTGATAGTCGCGCTGGTGGGTCTCATTGGCTGTATTTTGCCCGTCATTCCCGGTCCTCCCCTCAGTTATGCCTCTTTGTTTATTCTCTCTATCGCCAAAAAGTGGGAACCTTTCAGCATAACCTTTTTGATCATCATGGGGGCCTTGATGGTCGCGGTGACCCTGGTGGACTATGTATTCCCTGTTGTTGGGGCAAAGCGATACGGGGCATCCAAGGCAGGGGTGTGGTTTTCCATCATCGGCATGCTCATCGGGCTCTTCTTCATCCCCCCCTGGGGGATGTTCCTCGGCGCCTTTGCTGGGGCGCTGAGCGGTGAGCTCCTCGTCGGGAAAAGGGGGGTGCGGGCCTTGCAGGCCGGTTGGGGCGTCTTTATCGGCAACATGGTGGGCATCGGCTTTAAGCTGGCCTTCTCCGGGGTCGTGATATTCTTTTATGTGAAGGAGATAGTTTAACCAGGGTGGTGACAAGCGGTATCATGGTCAGCGAATGACGGTCATTACGGATCTCCCCTTCCCGTAAGCAGGAGAGGGAAAATCCGGTTTTCATGATTTATGGGTTTCAAACCTGCCTATCGAAAATTCTTTAGGAAAACTGACTATTCCCTCTCCCGCCAGCGGGAGAGGGGGTATATCAAATCTTCATCGTTCAAAGGGTAATAAGCTGTTACAATTCCTTACCTCCTGATGCTGACCTTGATCCTCTCGATCGTACGTACTTCCTTCAGCGATGAGACCATGCCCACTATGGTGCTGCGGATGATCCGGGTGGTGAAGGGGTTAATGGGGACGGCCGCATTGTTGAGAATGATGGATACCTGATCCCCTTCGACGGTGAGATCAATACTCTTTATCTCTCCTGTACCCCTCAGCGAGGCGAGGATGCCGCTCACCACGTGGTCGATATACCCCTCGACGAAGTTGTTGAGCTCGATGGGCGCGTCATTGGCTAAGAGACTTACCTGCCTGGATTCCATGCTTCCTCCTCCTTTCTCCCTCCTGCGGAAAATGCACGTTTCAATGCAGGAGGACGTTACATTGACACAACTCACGATAAACCCTCACCCCCGGCATTGTCAATGAATGAAAAGGGTGGGAACTGATGGGGTGAGCGTTGATTCCTCGTTTTCGTTTTGACATATTCGTTGCTATCTGGTAGACAGAGACTGTCCATCACTTCGTGCTCGTGAGCTTTTGGGACGGTGGAACGCGATAATATAAAGATAGTCGGGGCGAGGGAAATAACCGTAGAACGGCGCCTGGTCAAGCGCGCCCGCATCACGGTGGATGAAGATATGCGGGTACGCGTAGTGCTCCCCCTCGACTTCTCGCAGGCGGATATCGATGTACTGATCGAGCGAAAGGCGGTGTTGATTCAGAAGCGGCTGGCCTTTTTCAGGGGGAGGCGAGACGCCCGCATCCAATTGCGCCCAGATGCGATCCTGTACTTAGGGGAGGTCTACACCTTTCGGCTGCTGCCAGGGTTGCGCAGGAATTTTGCGATCAACGCGACAGGGAAGACCATCTTCTCAGGGATTAATTTATTGGAGGATGGAGCCCTTGACCGATGGTATCGGAAAGAGGCCAAGCGGGTTATTATGGAACGGTTGGCGCACTTCGCCGAGACGAATCACTTCACCTATAACCGGGTTTTTATACGGGATCAAAAAACCCTATGGGGGAGCTGTTCGGGCGAGCGGAATCTGTCCTTTAACTGGCGGCTCATTCAATCTCCGCTCGATATCATTGATTACATCGTGCTGCACGAATTGGTCCATACCAAGATCTTGAGGCATACGGAGGCCTTCTGGGCAAAGGTTGAGGCCCTCTACCCCCAGCACCAACAGGCCCGGGCGTGGCTCAAGAACTTCCATCCAGATCAATAAAACAGCCCGCTGAAAAGGAAGAGGGTAATTTTCTGAGAGAGGAGAGCTGATGAGCGCAGAGGAGGGAGATCGATACTTTCAATTAGGGGAGCAGACGAGGATGGAGAGCCACTTCGCCGAGGCCCTGGAGGCCTATCAAGCTGCCCTGACCCACTATCCAGCGGAGGCGATTCCGCAGCGCCAGCTGTGTCACCAGAAGATAGGAGACTGTCTGCGTATGAGGGGAGACTTCAGCGCCGCCAAGGAAAGCTTCCTGCGTGCCCTCTCCCTGGTGCAGGAGGCCCAGGCAGGAGAGAATGAGGTGGAGGCGGCTGATGCCCTGGTGGGGTTGGGCCTCAGCATGCGGGGGCTTGGCGAGGTGGAGGAGGCCCAAAAACACCTGGAACAGGCCCGAGGCATCTACGAGGAATGGGAGGACCCCGAGGGGGAGGCCTACACCCTGTGGGCCATGGGAGGGCTCTGGCGGATCGCCGGGGAGCTCCGCAGGGCCAAGACCTCATTCGAAGAGGCCCTCTCCCTCTCTGAGGGGATGGCAGACCCGACGGGGATGGGCTATTCCTTGTGCGGCCTGGGAGGGGTTACCCGCGTCATGGGCCATTATCGGGACTCCCTCTCCTATTACACCCGGGCCCATGCTGTTCTGAAGGAGATTGAGGACGTCTTCGGGACCGCCTATTCCTTCTGCGGGATAGCGAATGCCCACCGTATGATCGATGACTTCGAGCGGGCCTTGGTTTACTTCGACCGAGCAACCTCCCTCTACCAGGAGATCGGTGACCGTATCAGCTATGCCTACACCCTCTGGGGAGAGGGGACGACCCTTAAAATGGTGGGAAAAGAAGAGGAGGCGTTGGAGGCTTTTCAGTCCGCCGAGACCATATTCCAAGCAACAAGGGATCAGCGGGGGAGGATCTACACCCTCTTGGGCAGGGGGGAACTCGCCCTCTTGCGGAGAAAGACTGCTGAGGCCGAGGGGATATTCAAGGAGGCCCTGCGGATTGCCGAGACCCACCCCTTTCAACTGGAGCTGTGTCACTGCCACCTCCTTCAGCTCCTTTTGAGTCGGAAAGATGGCGAGCATATCACCGTGGAGGAGGTGCGGAAGGAGTATCGACGGGTGGGGAGCGATTTTCCCCTGGGGGAAGTCTCGCTCCCCGTGAACCTCCCGTGAGGAACGTAAGGGACGTGAGGAACATAGGGGGCGTGAGGGAATTATGAGCCTTCAGTTGTCAGTAGTCAGCGTTCAGCAAAAAGTGCTCTTGAAGGACTTTCTGATCGCTGGCAGCTGATTGCTGATAGCCCAATAGCAAATTAGGGCTTGAATAAAACTTCCGTTTCTGGTAAACAAATAATTTCACAATCTTCCCATGAAGGCGAGGAAGAAAGGGGTATCCCACGTTCGAATATAGCGCAATAAACCGGGAGAGGAGAAAGGCGTGATCGAACTCAATTACACCCTGTTCATCCAGGCCGGCCTCTTCATCTTCCTGATGCTCGTCTTAAACAAGATCCTTTTTCAGCCCTTTCTCAGGTTCTTCGATGAGCGCCACAACAAAATCAGCGGTGACGAAAAGGAGGCCTCCAGGCTCCAGGAGGAGGCGGAACGCCGGCGCCTCCAGGTCGACGAGGGGTTGAATAAGGGTTATCTCCAGGCCCGGGAAGAGAAGGGGCGTATCCAGGATGCAGGGGCGCACGTAGGCAAACAAGTGGTCGATACGGTCCGACAGCAGGTTGACGAGGAAATTGCCAAGACCAAGGACCAGATTGCCCATGAGAGCCAGCAGGCCCTGATTGAACTGGAGCGTGGGCAGGGGGCGATGGCAAAGGAGATCGCCGAGAAGATCCTCGGCAGGAGTCTTCAGTAAGAGAGGGAGGAGGGCAATAGACCATGTGGTGGGACCTGGTGTTTAAGATAGTCAATTTTGCGGTCTTAGTTACTGCCCTCTATCTATTCGCCAAAAAACCCCTGGGGGCCTTTCTGAAAAGGAGACAGGAGTCGATCAAGACCGCCATCGAGGAGGCCGAGAAGGCCAAAGAGGAGGGGGAGCAGAAATATCGGGAATATGAGGAGAAGCTCCAAAAATTGGATCACGAGATCGAGCAGATCCGTCAGACCTTGATTAAGGAGGGGGAGCGGGAAAAGGAGCGGATCATCAAAGAGGCCCAGCAGATGGCTGAAAAGATCAAGGGGCAGGCCAAACTCACCGCCCAACAGGAATTGAAGGTGGCGACGGTACGGGTGAAGGAGGAGGCGGCCGCTATGACAGTGCAGCTGGCTGAAGACCTGGTGAAAAAGCACCTGAAACCGAAAGACCATGAGCGGCTGGTTGATGACTATATCGAACAGGTGAGGAAGTTGCAGTGATCCAGAGAAAGATCGCCCGCAGGTATGCCAAGGCCCTGATGAATATCGGGCAGGAGGACGGCAATTACGAAACGTATTGTGAGGAGCTCGATGCCTTCACCTCCCTGTTCCGGCGGGAAGGGAAGTTGAGGGGGGTTTTGATCAATCCCACTTTTGATATCCCCCAACGCCAGGGCATCATCGAGGAGATAGGTAAACGTCTGCGCCTGAGTCCCCTCACCATCAATTTTCTCCACCTCCTGGTGGACAAAGATCGGATAAGGTACCTGCCGGACATCACCGCTCTGTACCGGGAGCTCGTCGATGAGGCCGCCGGCCGGGCACGCGTGCATCTGGTCACCGCCCATGACCTCTCCAAGAAAAAGCTCAAGGAGTTGACGCAAGGATTGGAGGGATTGGTGGGGAAACAGGTGATCATGGAGGTGGAAACAGACCCCTTGCTCATCGGCGGGGTGGTGGCGCGGATTGGGGACACGGTATATGATGGAAGTGTCAGGACGCAGTTGGAGCGCTTGAAGGAAATCTTAGCAAAGGGGTGATAAGAGATGCAGATTAGGTCGGAAGAGATAAGCGGGATTATTGAGAAGCAGATCAAGGACTACGACAAGAAGGTTGAGGTAAACGAAACCGGGGTTGTCCTCTCGGTGGGAGACGGTATCGCCAGACTCTACGGTCTCGAAAAGGCCATGGCAGGAGAACTCCTCGAGTTCCCCAACGGGATTATGGGGATGGTCCTCAACTTAGAAGAAGATAATGTGGGGGCGGCACTGCTGGGAGAAGACCGCCATGTAAAAGAGGGGGACGTCGTGAAGAGGACCGGCCGGATCGTCCAGGTCCCCGTGGGTGAACCCCTGATCGGGAGGGTCGTGGATCCCCTCGGACAGCCCCTCGACGGCAAAGGGCCTATCGAGGCCAAGGAATATCGTAACATCGAGGAGAAGGCACCGGGGGTCGTATGGCGCCTTCCGGTGAAGGAACCCCTCCAGACCGGCGTCAAGGCGATCGACTCCATGATCCCCATCGGCAGGGGGCAGCGGGAGCTTATCATCGGTGACCGCCAGACAGGCAAGACCGCCCTGGCCATTGATACCATCGTCAACCAGCAGGGGAAGGATGTCTACTGCTTCTATGTGGCCATCGGGCAGAAGCAGTCCACGGTGGCCCAGGTGGTTGACAAGTTGAAACAGTATGGGGCCATGGAATACACCACCGTGGTTTCGGCCACCGCCAGCGAGCCCGCCCCCTTGCAG
>Ga0154683_120_pt1 | contig 21935 bp, 35 predicted proteins | sample Rifle2008BG13ft_FD_116112 | JGI IMG/M metagenome (GOLD analysis project Ga0154683, IMG submission 116112) | Planctomycetes bacterium RBG_13_46_10 | reverse complement strand
TAGATTGAAAAAATGACGATTTTCGATTGATGAGTAATGATTGAAAATCGCAATTGAAAATAGAGAATTGGAAATTAATTATGCCTACAATCAATCAGTTAGTGAAACGGCCGAGGGCCAAATCCAAAGGTCAAAAACGAGTATCCGACATTAGCGGTTCGCCGCAGAGAAGGGGCGTATGCCTGATAGTAAGGACGCAGACGCCAAAGAAGCCAAATTCGGCTTTACGAAAGGTTGCCAGAGTAAGGCTTACCAACGGCAAGGAAGTTACCGCTTATATACCAGGCGTTGACCATAACCTCCAGGAGCACAGCACGGTTATGATTCGCGGCGGTCGAGTCAGAGATCTTCCGGGTGTTCGATATCATATAATCCGTGGCGTCCTCGATTGTGCCGGTGTAGCCAATCGTAAACGGGGCAGAAGTAAATATGGTGCAAAGAAAGGAAAATAACTCGATACTGAATGCTTAATATTCGATGAGCATCAAAAATCGGGAAACGGGGTTCGAGAATAATGAAAAAGTGGACTTTTTCGAGTCAACAACTAAAGCAAGATCCTAAATATAACAGCAAGCTGGCCTCAAAGTTTATTAACTCTCTGATGTGGCAGGGCAAAAAGAGCGTTGTTCAGCGGATTTTTTATGATGCTATGGATATTGTATCCAAAAAGGTATCAGATGTACCACCTATTGAGGTGTTCGAGACAGCAGTAAACAATGTAAAGCCACTGCTTGAGGTTCGCAGCAAGCGTATAGGCGGAGCGAGTTACCAGGTCCCCATGCAGGTCAGGCCCAAGCGTCAACAATCGCTTGCATTCAGGTGGATAATACAGTCGGCCAGAGACAAGAAGGGAAAGCCGATGTGTGATAGGCTGGCATCTGAGTTGATAGATGCCTACAGTAAGCGTGGCGGCGCAATGACTACTCGAGAAAATATCCATAAAATGGCTGAGGCAAATAAAGCCTTTGCTCATTTTGCATGGTAATTTAGTAAAAGGCGGCATATAGCGGAAGGCATTAACTTTTTCCTGTCCGCTATTTTTTTTGCTTATGTGTTTATAGTTATGAATTCAAAGTTTATTGATAAACTCTCAGTGATGAATAATGAGCGAGCTGGACAAATTACGTAATATCGGAATTATAGCTCATATAGACGCCGGCAAGACTACGGTAACCGAGCGCATACTGTATTATACGGGTAAGACCTACAAAATGGGGGAGGTACATAACGGCACGGCTGTGATGGATTATTTGGAGGAGGAGCAGAAAAGAGGTATAACCATCACCTCGGCTGCGACAAAATGTCCCTGGAAGGATTTTGAAGTTAACCTCATTGACACGCCGGGGCATATCGATTTTACCGCTGAAGTTGAAAGATCTCTGCGTGTTCTCGATAGTGCTGTAGCTGTATTTGACGGCAGCGAAGGGGTGCAGGCTCAAAGCGAGACCGTCTGGAGACAGGGACAAAAATATGGTTTGCCTTTTCTTTGTTTTATCAACAAGATGGATAAAACCGGTGCCGATTTCCAGATGAGCGTTGATAGTATCCGTGACAAGCTGCTTGCCAATCCTGTTCCGCTGCAGGTCCCTATAGGTGCGGAGGACTCTTTCACAGGGATAATTGACATAGTAAATATGCTTGCGGTTTATTATCAGACTGAAAGGCTGGGGGTAAGATTTGAAGAAAACGATATCCCTGACAATTTGATGCCGATGGCTGAGAAACAAAGACATGTGATGATCGAATCTATTGCTGAGTATGATGAGGAGTTGATGGATTGTTATGTTCATGATAAGCCGATTAATGTTCAGATGATTCAAAGAGCGGTCAGAAAAGGGACATTAGCTAACAAGCTTCATCCTGTATTTGTCGGTTCGGCCCTTAAATATATAGGCGTACAGCGGTTGCTTGATGGTGTCATAGCCTATTTACCTTCTCCTTTGGAAAGACCTGTTATAATTGGTCATAAGCCGGATGACAAAAGTAAAGAAATCGCAGTAAAATGCGATCCGAAGGGCAGCCTGGTTGCTCTTGCATTTAAAATTACCAGCGATACACATGGTGATTTGAGCTTTATTAGGATTTATCAGGGCACATTAAAAGTCGGAACAAGAGTGCTTAATACCAACCGCAATAAGCGTGAAAATATCACCAGGTTATTCGAAATGCACGCCAACGAGCGAAAAATAGTGGATTTCGCCGAAGCTGGCGATATTGTAGCGGTTATAGGACTAAAACACACCCTAACAGGCGATACAGTTTGTGACCCGAAAAAACCTGTGCGTCTGCCCAGCATTACGTTTCCTCAAACGGTGATTAATATGTCCATAGAGCCTAAAACATCAGCCGAAAAAGTAAAATTGGCAGAGGCACTGGGAGAGCTACGACGTGAAGACCCGACTTTTGAGTATAGGATCGATAATGAAACCGGCCAGACAATTATTAGTGGAATGGGTGAGCTGCATCTGGAAATACTTGAAAATAAACTGGTTAAAGAAAAAAATATTCACGTCAGAGTAGGAAGACCCAGAGTAGCATATAAAGAAGCTATAACAGAGCCAACAGAAGCAGAGGGTAAATTTATTCATCAAACCGGAGGCCATGGTCAGTATGGCCATGTTGTTTTTAGGATTGAGCCGTTGTTTGCACAAGATGGGCACTGGGAGAGTGAAATAGAATTTGAAAACAGAGTGGGCTATGATATTGTGCCGAGGGAGTATGTTCATGCTGTTGAAAGGGGGGCCAAGCAGGCGTTAGGTTGTGGTGTATTGTCGGGTTATCCTGTTGTTGGGATTAGAGTTGCGCTAATAGGTGGCTCATACCATTCGGTTGATTCTTCAGACCTGGCTTTTGAGCAGGCAGCGGCAATTGCGATTGAAAGGGCCCTACGAAAGGCAGAATCTGTTTTGCTTGAGCCGGTCATGCGGCTTCAAGTCATAGTTCCTGAAACAGCTTTTGGAGCCGTTCAGGGAAGTCTCTTGGGGAAAAGGGGTTTAATCACTGATTGCAGGCTGCATGGAAAGATGCGTATTATTGATGCCAAAGTGCCCTTAGCAGAAATGTTTGGGTATTCGAGCGAAATAAGAGGTCTTACAGCAGGTCGTGGAACCTTTACTATGGAGCCATTGACCTATGAAAAAGTACCTGATGTAATTGCAAAACAGGTCGTTCTCTAAGAAAATATATAAAATTTTTACATTTAAATAAATATTTTTGCCGATTTTATTGACAAAAGGAAAACTTCGTGATAGATTTCTAAGTTTTCAGCTGTAGCGAGCATTGCCCTGAAGGGCTTTGCGTTATTTAGTTGAGCTGTGGCACGTCCACATTTGACGGTCAAGGAAGGTTTGGAAAAGTGCTCTGTTAGATGCAGGGGCGCTCCGAAACCGACAAGTATATCTTAGTGGGGTGGCACGTTAAGCCCCCATGTTGAGTTCGTAAGGAAGGCGAAGATGGTTTAGTGCTGATAATTGAAAACTGCTTGTGAGAGATTCAAGGCAAGCTGCAGTCAACATTCATTAATCATCGAAAAGGCCTTTCCTGCCGGTATTAAATAAGATGTTTCCAGCAGAGAGCAGGGACAATAACTGCTGGAGTTTTATCTCAATGTAGAGTAAGTACAGAATATATGAAAATAACCTGCTTCGAGCAAAGAGGAATATAATGGCTGCTGAAAGCGAGCGAATAAGAATAAGAATGGAGGCATACGACCATAGAACGCTTGATACCTCTGCGAAGGAGATAGTAGAGCATGCTCGAAGAACTAACGCAAGAGTAAGTGGTCCGGTGCCTTTGCCTACAAGAATTGAAAGATATACTGTCTTGCGAAGTCCTCATATTGATAAAAAATCTCGCGAGCAGTTTGAGCTAAGGACTCACAAGCGTTTAATTGATATTCGCGATGCTAATGCGAGAACAGCAGAAGTGTTAAACCGATTGGTAGTGCCGGCGGGCGTTTTTGTAAAGATAAAGGCGTAGCTTATGCCGGCAACAGACTTAATGGGATGAGACGGTTGAAAGATGGCATTGTTATTGGGTAAAAAAATAGGCATGACACAGCTTTACGATGAAACAGGTCAGATAGTGCCTGTTACAGTCATACAAGCAGGTCCGTGTGCCGTTATTCAGGTTAAGACCGCCGAAACCGACGGCTACAATGCTATTCAGTTAGGCTACGATGATATAAAGCCTAACAGGCGCAATAAGCCGCAGCTTGGCCATGTTGCCAAAGCTAATACTACACCGAAGAAGTTTATCAGAGAAATGCAGCTGACAGGAGAAACCGGAGCGGAATACAAAGTAGGAGATTCTATTACAGTCTCTATTTTTTCTGAAAAAGAGATGGTCGATGTGATTGGTACAAGTAAGGGCAAGGGATTTGCCGGCTGCATGAAAAGGTACGGATTCGGAGGTTTTCCGGCCTCTCACGGCACAGAAAGAAAGCACCGGGCACAAGGCTCGATAGCAAGTTTCGCCAGCAACGCAGGTATGGGTGCGGGCATTAAAAGAGGCAAGAAAATGCCGGGTCGATTGGGCGGCGAGAGAGTCACAGCTAAAAATCACAGCCTTGTTGCAGTCGATAAAGAAAATAACTTGTTAATTGTCAAAGGTTCTGTTCCGGGACCGGCGGGAGGCTATTGTATTGTCCGGAGCTCTAAAAAGGCCTTAAAAGCCGGGGAATGATAGTTTAATATGATTGATTTAGCGGTTTACAACACGGACGGCAAGGAAGTGGATCGATTAAAGGTCGATGAATCTGCTTTTGGTGGTGTTGTGAGATACTCACTGCTTAAGCAGGCTGTTGTTATGTACCATGCCAATAAGCGTGTAGGTACAGCCGCAACAAAAAGCAGAGGTATGGTGGCCGGCTCAACAAGGAAAATCTACAGGCAAAAAGGCACAGGCTTTGCCCGGGCTGGGACCCGCAGGACTGGTAAACGTGTGGGTGGTGGCGTTACATTCGCTAAAGTTGCCAGAGATTTCAGCAAAAGTATGCCGAAAAAACAGAGAAAATTAGCCAGAGATTCCGCAATACTGGTGAAGCTTTTGGGTAGTGACGTTGTAGTGGTTGATAAGTTGAGTTTTGAAAATCCTAAAACGAAAGATTTTGTAAAAGTGCTGAATAATTTGAGCATTGATCGCAGTTGTCTGGTAGCTGTTGGCGACTACAATGAGAATATCTATAAGTCAGCCCGAAATGTTCCTAAGGTGGCTGTTATGCCCGCGGCCCAGTTAAATGCGGGTGATATATGTAGTTATCGCAAAATGATGTTTACCAAAGAAGCGTTTTTATCTGTAATGAATAAAACAGACAAGGCTCAAGGCCCGGAAGATAGTTAAACTTGTATGAACATACACAGCGTAATAATTCGACCGTTGATTACAGAGCAGAGTATGCACTTTGCCAGTGCAAAGGGAGCATATACTTTCCGGGTCAACAGGAAGGCCAACAAAGTTCAGGTAAAAAACGCTGTTGAAGAAATATATAATGTGAAGGTTGAAAAAGTAAGAACCGCTAATCGAAAAGGTAAACATCGTCGAAGAGGCAGAACAATTGGCAGGACGGCCGATTGGAAAAAGGCTGTTGTATATCTGAAACCTGATTATCATATTGATTTGTTCTAAAGAAAAATTATGGCTATTAAAGTTTATAATCCAACAAGTGCGGGACGTAGGAACAGTTCAGTTATTGATTATTCTGAGCTGACATCCACTATACCTGAGAAGTCCCTTTGTTTACGTATAAGGAAAAGCGGCGGTCGAAACGCGTTTGGCATCACAACAACGCGCTTTAGGGGCGGAGGCGCGAGAAAGATATATCGAATTATCGATTTCAAACGGGATAAAGATGGCATCCCGGCAAAAGTGGCAACGATTGAATATGACCCCAACAGAGACTGTTTTATCTCTCTGCTTAACTACGCCGACGGTGAGAAAAGATATATATTGTCGCCGCAAGGGATAAAGGTTGGAGACGAGGTAGAAAGCGGCCAATCTTGCGAGCCTAAAACTGGTAATGCGATGCCGCTGGAAACGATCCCTGCCGGCATCGAAATTCACAACATTGAAATGACTGCCGGTCAGGGTGGAAAACTTGTCAGGTGTGCCGGGGCAGCTGCTAAAATCGTGGCCAAGGAAGGTGACTGGGTGACCATAATGTTGCCGAGCGGTGAAATGAGGATGCTTCGCAAGGAATGCCGGGCGACAATCGGTCAATTGAGTAACTCTGACCACCAGAATATAAGTCTGGGCAAGGCTGGGCGAACACGGCACCTGGGTCGCAGACCTCACGTCAGAGGTAAAGCGCAGAATCCGGTTTCTCACCCGATGGGCGGCGGAGAAGGTCGCGCAAATGGCGGACGAGATCCCTGTTCACCTACCGGCGTATTGGCGAAAGGTGGAAAGACAAGGAATCCCAGGAGTCCGAGTAACAAAAGAATTATCAGAAGGCGTAGAACAAAAAAGCAAAAACAACTGGCACTTTAGGATGTAAATGGTGCCTCGTGAGATGAGGCACGCATTACGAGATGTAAAATGGGACGATCTCTGAAAAAAGGACCGTATATTGATGGGAAGTTGTTTGACAAGGTTAACAAACAAAATGCTTCAGGTACGAAAGAACCAATAAAAACCTGGGCCAGGAGATGTACAATAGTTCCTGAGTTTGTCGGTTTTACCTTTATGGTTCATAATGGCAAAATCTTTAACAAGGTCTATGTCACTGAAGATATGGTGGGACATAAACTGGGTGAGTTCTCACTCACAAGGACGTTTAGAGGTCATTCGAGCAAAAAAATAGCGACGACGTCGTGAGCCGCGAATCGGCTGAGTATATCGAAGCCGAACGGCAAGTAAGGCTGCAGAATAAGAAGTATGTTAAGTGCTGATAAATTAAAACAATTGTCGAAGCAGCGTGGAATAACCACAAATGCCTTGGCCGGTCACCTTGCCGGTGGCAGACTCAATAAGAAGAAAGCAGTGACGGCTGTCAGGAACTGGCAGAAAGGTCTTTTGAAACCTCACCCGCGTGCCGAAGAAGTCCGTCGGCTGGCCTCGGCTTTAGGTGTGGAAGTTAGTGATTTAGCCAGTTGGGAGTCAACCTATCGATACGCTCCGGGTTCGGCTCGCAAGGCAAGGCTGGTAACGCAATTGATAGTCGGCCTGGGCGTCCAGGATGCGATGGATGTCCTGAAGTTTACAAGAAAAAGAGCTGCGCCGATGGTTAATCAGGTCCTAAAATGCGCTATTGCGGATGCCGATACGCAGAAGGCTGATGTGGACAATTTATACGTCAGCTACGCACGTGTCGATGATGCAGGGATACGTATCGGCACAAAAAGATGGATACCGAAAGACAGAGGCAAAGCGCATCCTATTCGAAAAACGGCCTGTCATATACATGTAACAGTAACGCAAGTTTAAAAGAAAGGTAAAATGTGAAATTCAAAGTCCGGGGCATAAAACCAATTCTAAAGGTTGAATTTTTATTGTTATATTGATTTTTGTTATTAGGTGTTGTTTCGGCTTTTTTATCGGAATTTCAAGTGTTTGCAAGATGTGAATTATGGGTCAAAAAACGTCTCCAATAGGTTTTAGGACGGGTATAACGCTGGGATGGCAAAGCACATGGTTTGCTCCGAAGGCCAGTTATGGGGATTTCCTTGTCGAGGATCAGAAAATACGCAAGTATATCGACAATAAATTCAACCGTCAGATGCCTAAGGGTGCTGTAGCAAAAATAGAAATAATACGGACTCGCAATGAAGTCAATGTTACACTTCATAGCGCCAGGCCCGGCGTGGTCATTGGGCCCAGAGGCGGAGAGGTTGATAAGCTGCGGGAGGAGCTCGAAGAGCTGACGGGCAGGAAGGTGATTGTTAATGTTGTTGAGATAAAAGAGCCGGACTTGAACGCTACTTTAGTTGCAGAGGCAATAGCTGAACAATTGGCCAAGAGAGCTTCATTTAGACGCACAATGAAGCAATTCTGCGAATCGGCGATGACCGCCGGTGCACAGGGAGTTAAGATTATGTGTGCCGGTCGGCTGGCAGGTTCGGAAATGGCACGCACAGAAATGCAAAAGCTCGGCAGTATTCCTCTGCATACTCTGGATGCTAATGTGGATTATGCCATTGCAACAGCGAGGACTACCTATGGAGCAATCGGCATTAAGGTCTGGATATATAAAGGTAAATTCGGCGAAGAGATACCACAAAGTTCACGTCGTCGGACTCGTGCGCCAAGGCGCGCCGCTGCGGCACCTGCAGAAACTACAGCTCCAACAAGAACTGCCGGTACTGATGTAGCTGCGCCAAAAGACAGCAGTGGCAGTGGTGATTCTAACATTAAAGCGTGACGTGTATTATAAATAGGGTTGATAACAATGGCAATGATGCCAAAAAGAGTTAAGTATCGTAAGAGCCAGCGCGGCACGATGAAAGGAAATGCCACAAGGTGCAATTTTGTTGCGTTTGGTGAATATGGTTTGCAGGCGCTTGAGACCAGTTGGGTAAGCGCGAAGATTATCGAAGCCGGTCGCGTGGCGGCAACTCATTTTCTACATCGGGAAGGAAAGGTCTATTTAAGGATATTTCCGCATAAGCCTGTAAGCGCGAAGCCTTTAGAGACTCGAATGGGTAAGGGCAAGGGTGAGCCGGAATTCTGGGTTGCTCGGGTAAGACCCGGCCAGGTATGTTTCGAGATCGGCGGAGTGAGTGAGGATGTGGCAAAGCAGGCATTGCTTAGAGTTGCTCATAAAATGCCGATCAGAACGAGATTCATTAAGAGAAGACATTCTTTGTGACAGGGAGCAGCGCTAAGTGAAGGTGAAGGCACAACAATACCGTGAGATGAGTCAGGACGAGCTGGCAAGCACATTACAGGAGCTTACCAGGCACCTGTTTGATTTGCGCTCACAGGCGGTCACAGAGAAGCTCGAGAATTCAAAAGACATAAGTAATGTAAGACGTAATATTGCCAGGATAAGAACGGTTATGCGAGAGCGAGCGTAACGCTGCTCTTCTGCAGGTATTGGTAACTAAAATGCAGGAAAGAAAATTGAAAACTTTAACCGGAAGGGTAATAAGCAACAGCGGTAATAAAAGTATTAGAGTTGCCATTGACTTTATTGTCAGGCATCCGAAGTACGGCAAATATATAAGACGCAGAACCAAACTTGGCGTACACGATGAGCGAAACCAGGCTGGTTCTGGTGATCTGGTCGAAATTGCTCAGTGCCGGCCTTACAGTAAAACAAAAAGCTGGCGTCTTCTCAAAGTTGTTGAGAAAGCTAATCTGGCTGAATTATAAGACCGGAGTCTTTGTGAGAAAATATACACAGATTTAAAGACAGTGATGCAGGAACAATAAGGTGATACAGCAGGAAACAATGTTAGATATAGCCGACAACTCAGGTGTTAAGTCGGCGCTGTGCATTAAAGTATTCGGCAAAATGGGAGCCAGAGGTAAATTTACACGCCCGGCAGCTTCCATTGGAGATGTTATCAGTGTTGCCATAAAGAAGGTATTACCAACCTGCCAGCTGGATCATAAAAAAGTGCATAGATGTGTTATTATCCGTACCAAGAGTCCTATAAGACGACCTGACGGCAGCTATGTGAAGTTTGACAGCAACGCAGCCGTGATGGTTGATAATGAGGGCAATCCTATTGGCACAAGAATTTTCGGTGCTGTAGCACGTGAATTGCGTGAAAAGAACTATATGAAAATTATATCCCTTGCGAGTGAAGTGGTCTGAGTATCACGCAACCGCAAGTGGAGATGATAATAATTGGTAAACAAGATGGCTTTGCACGTTAAAAAAGGCGATATGGTTGAGATTATTACGGGTGACCACAAAGGTGCCAAAGGCAGAGTGCTGCGCGTTATGCCGGATAAAAATAAAGTAGTAGTTCAGGGGCACAATATAGTTAAAAAGCACGTTAAGCCTTCTCGTAAAAATCCTCAGGGAGGTCGAATCAGTGTTGAGCAGCCCATCCATATCAGTAATGTTTTGCCTGTGGACCCGAAGACCTCCAAGAGCAGCAGGGTTCGTTATCAGGTAAGCGAAGACGGAACCAAAAAGCGAATTGCGATTGATGGCACTGAAATCAGTGTTGTAAAAAAGGCAAAGAATAAATAATGAATCGTCAATATTAGGCGGATTTACGAAATTGAAATTATGGCACGGTTAAAAGATTTATATAAGTCCCGGATAGTTACAGAGCTGACCAAGGAATTTGGCTATGAAAGCCCGATGGCTGTGCCCCGTATAGAAAAAGTGGTTGTATCGATGGGTGTAGGAAAAGCGGTACAGGATAAAAAATATATCGAAGCAGCCAAAAAAGAGCTGACGATGATAACCGGCCAGATACCTCTTGTCTGCAAGGCCAAAAGAAGTGTCTCCAACTTCAAACTGCGCCAAGGTATGGAAAACGGCCTGAAGGTTACTCTCCGCGGCGTGAGAATGTATGAATTTATGGACAGGCTCATTAATCTTTCGATTCCGCGGGTAAGGGACTTCCGGGGTCTTGATACGGATAGCTTTGACGGCAGAGGAAATTATTCGATGGGTTTATCTGAACAAACGGTTTTTCCGGAAATTAACCCGGCTCAGGTCGAGTTTCAACAAGGTATGAACATAACTTTTGTAACTACGGCAAAAACTGATAAGGAAGCAAGACAGTTACTGCTGCTTTTTGGTATGCCGTTTAAAAAAGAATAAATGATTTTCTAAATGCTATATTAACAGGGACACGTAGATGTCAACTAAAGCGCTGGAAAACAAGGCAAAAAAGAAACAAAAGTTCCGTGTCAGGCAATACACACGTTGTGAGATATGTGGGAGAGCCAGAGCTGTTTATCGCAAGTTCAAAATTTGTCGGATTTGTTTCAGAACTTTGGCGAACGAAGGAAAAATACCTGGAGTTAGAAAAGCCAGTTGGTAATGAGTAGAACACGAGGCATACAATTATGAGTTTGGGCGATCCAATAGCTGACATGCTTACGAGGATTCGCAATGCTTTGCGAATAAATAAAGAGAAGGTCGATGTGAGAGCCTCGAATATCTGCCAGGGTATAGCAGATGTATTAAAGAAAGAAGGCTATATCAAAGATTTCGACCGAATTGATGACGGCAAGCAGGGAATACTGCGAATTGTTCTGAAGTATGATCCGCAGGGGCAATCTGTTGTTACCGAAATCAAAAGAATTAGTAAACTGGGACGAAGAGTTTATTCATCTGTTGATGAGCTGCCTCGAGTTTTAAGCGGTATGGGTATAGCTATTGTTACGACAAGTAAGGGTGTAATGAGTGATAAGGAATGCCGCCAGGCTAATATTGGCGGCGAGATACTTTGTACGGTTAGCTAATGAGTCGTGTTGGAAATAAACCTATTGATATCCCCACTGGGGTAAAAGCCGAGCTGAAAGGCTCATCTGTGACAATATCAGGGCCGCTTGGAAATCTGCAGATGAATTTTAATCCTCGGATTAAGGTGGAAGTTAATAATAGCGAGCGGCGAATATTAGTTAAGAATGACCAGCCGGAAGACCGGCTGAGCAAGCAGCTACATGGTACGACACGAGCTTTGATTGCCAATATGATCGTTGGAGTAAGCCAGGGTTATGAAAAGAAAATGGAGATTTACGGTACCGGCTACAGCGTTAAGGAACAAGGCGGAAAGCTGACTTTTCACATTGGCTTTTCCCGCCCGATAGAGCGGGTAATTCCGAAGGGACTAAAAGTAAATATTGAAGTTAGTGCGACACGAGGTGACGAGGTTCCTGCGAAGTTAACGCTTACATCTACAGACAAACAGCTCCTGGGACAGTTTGCCGCGGATGTGCGCAAGGTTAGGCCGCCGGAACCTTACAAAGCTAAAGGCATACGTTATGCGGATGAGCACATACGACGAAAAGTCGGCAAAGCGTTCACTTCGGGTACAGCATAAATAGGATGAAATTTTTGTGAGAGTTAATAAGATAAAAAGAGCAACGCAGAGACGTAAACAGCATGTCCGGAAAAAGGTTTTGGGAACGCCTGAGAGACCAAGATTGTCTGTTTTTAGGTCGAACAAACATATTTACGTCCAGGTGATAGATGATGTGACCGGAGTGACACTCGCTTCAGCGAGCACGAGGGCAAAAGGATTAAAAGACCAAATATCGAATACATCGAACAAAAAAGCTGCTGGAATTGTAGGCCAGATAATTGCAAAGCAGGCTATTGGCGTCGGTATCAAATGTGTTTGTTTTGACAGGAACCGTTATAAGTTTCACGGCAGAGTCAAATCACTCGCCGATGCAGCGAGAAAAGCTGGCCTGGTTTTTTAAAAACTAACGTAAGTTTGGAGAAAATAGTTTGGAGCAAGAAGCGGTTAGAATTGCAGAGCAGGAAGAAAAGCCGTTTGAGGATACGGTTGTAAAAGTGTTTCGTTGTGCCAAAGTTGTCAAGGGTGGGCGCAGATTCAGCTTTGCAGCTCTGGTTGTGGTTGGAGATCGGGCTGGCAGAGTAGGCGTCGGTTATGGCAAGGCTAATGAAGTGCCACAGGCGGTGGAAAAAGGATTAAAAGATGCCAAAAAGAATCTGGAGAGGATAATTTTATCCAATCGGACAATACCACACAAAGTTGTCGGTAAATATGGGGCAACAAAGATAATAATGGTACCGGCCAGCCCGGGCACAGGAGTAATCGCCGGAACCGGTGCGCGTGCAGTCCTCGAATATGCAGGAGTACAGGATATTCTTACAAAAGTCTATGGCAGTACCTCTGCCAAGAATGTTGTAAAAGCTACCTTAAATGGATTGAGGAAATTACGCAACAAGGAGATTATCGAAAGTATTCGCGGCGTTGCGTTAGCAGCTAACGGTCCCGGTATATAGGGATCATTCGGGTGATTAAATGTTTGACTGGGAAATAACTTTTATTGCAGGGAAAAAGAAAGCTCGTAAGCGTGTCGGCAGGGGAAGCGGCAGTGGGCACGGCCAGACCGCTGGCCGAGGTACCAAAGGCAGTCTCAGCAGGGCCGGCGCCATGTCTATGTCGCTTTATGAAGGCGGACAGATGCCTTTATTTCGGCGGCTGCCAAAGCGAGGCTTTAGTAATTTTGAATTCACGACGCGTTTTGAAATTGTTAATGTTTCACAGCTTGAATTGTTCAGCGATGGTGACAACATTAGTATAGAAGAGTTATTGGGAGCCGGACTGATACAGAGCCGCAAAAGCAAGGTTAAAATTCTTGGTGACGGTGAATTAACGAAAAAGTTACAGGTTAAAGCTCATAAATTTAGTAAATCAGCAGAGCAGAAGATAGTAAGCTGTGGCGGAAAAGCTGCGGTAATAGGTGAAAAGTAACAAATGTAGAGCTCCGAGTCGCGCAGTTGCGGACATACACCTTGGGATTTGAGTTGAAGCTTGCGGAACATCGGAGAATGTAGAGATGATTAAGACAGTATTTAACATATTCAAGATTCCGGATTTGCGCAACAAGCTTCTTTTTACACTTGCGCTGCTGCTGATATACAGGGTCGGCTTCCACATCCCTGTCCCGGGTTTTGACCAGAAAAAGATTGCGGCAAGGATGTCGGGAGAAGCTGATACTCCTTTGGGCAAAGCTGCTTTATATATGCAAATGTTCACCGGCGGAAGATTGGACAAAACCGCTTTGTTCGGCCTCGGAATCATGCCATATATTACAGCTTCGATTATTCTTATGCTGCTTGGCGAGATTGTACCGGCTTTGAAAAAGCTGAGACAGGAGGGCCAAACCGGTTATAAAAAAATACAGGAATACACGCGATATCTAACTGTGTTGGTTTGTGTGATTCAGGCGATAATGTATATGAAGTACCTGGGGTGGGGAAGTGAAGGGGAGGCAGGATTAGCCTATGCCGGCATGGAGCGTCAGGCTTTGATAATGGGCGTAATCGGCATGACCGCCGGCACTATCTTTATGATGTGGCTCGGTGAGCAAATAGATGAATACGGAATCGGTAATGGTATTAGCTTGATAATTATGGCCGGCATACTTGATAGGATGCCTTGGGCGGTCTGGCAGCTTTGGAAGATGACCAACTTCTCAATTGCTCCGCCGCCGGGCACCGTTGGTCCTGCAAGAATATTGTTTTTGGTTGCGGCCTTCGTTTTCGTTACAGCCGGTGCGATATTAATAACGCAGGGGCAGCGCCGGATACCGATTCAGCAGGCAAAAATGATGCGTGGACACAGAATGTACGGCGGCCAGAGGCACTATCTGCCTTTGCGAGTCAATCACGGCGGTGTAATGCCGATAATCTTCGCATCCAGTTTTATGATATTCCCGCCGATTTTAATCGAGTGGTTGGCAGCTCGATTCCCTCAGTCGGGATTTCTTAGTTTATTACGTAGTGCATTTCGAATGGATGGTTATATCTATAATGTCTTGTATATGTTATTGATATTTTTATTTGCTTATTTTTGGGTGACGGTGCAGTTTCAGCCGAAGGAGATGGCCAAGAATCTGCGGGATTCCGGCTCCTTCGTTCCCGGACTTCGGCCGGGCCGCAGGACTGCTGAATATCTTGAAAAAGTGATGGTCAGAATTACTTATTTTGGTGCCGCGTTTTTGGCTGCCATTGCTATTGTTCCATCTCTGATTGCAGCATTATTGGGAATACCGTTCGGTATTGCGACATTCCTTGGCGGTACGGGTTTGTTGATAGTTGTCAGCGTTTCGCTGGATTTAGTGCAGAAAATCGAGGCCAATCTGCTAATGCGCAGCTATGATGGTTTTATGGGTACAGGCAGAATAAAGGGAGCTTACGCATGAGAATAGTTTTATTAGGAGCTCCCGGTGCAGGCAAAGGAACTCAATGCAAGCGTATAGTTGATAGATACAGCCTGCAGCATTTATCCAGCGGTGATATATTACGAGAGCAAAGAGCTGCCGGTACCGAGCTTGGGAAGAAGGCACAGAGCTACATGGATTCCGGCGGGCTTGTGCCTGATGAAATTATCGTCGAGATGATGATAGAGGCCATAAAAAAAACCCCGGAGGCTGGTTTTATACTGGATGGTTTTCCAAGAACAGTTAATCAGGCCATAGAGCTTGATAAGTTGTTAAACGACAGCGAACAGGACATCGATGTTATTATTAATTTACTGGTAGATAGCCGAATAATTGAAGAGCGGATGACCGGAAGAAGAAGCTGTCCGAAATGTGGCGCGGTTTATCACGTTAAAAACCTTAAGCCTAAAATTACTGGTGTTTGTGATAAAGATGGTACCAAGCTGATTCAGCGCCCGGACGATAAACCTGAGGTGGTGGCAAATCGTCTCAAAACTTATCACGTTCAAACGGAATCTTTAGTGGATTACTATAAAAATAGACGAACGGTTTATGATTTTGATGCTAACAAGAGCGCCGACGAGGTGAGCGGTTTGATATTTGAAAAACTGGATGCTCTTGTCGAGGCGTGAAGCAGGATGCGAGAGACTGTATACAGTGCGAGACATGAAATTAAATGGCTATAACGCTTCGCAGCCGAAGAGAAATTGACTTAATGCGTAGAGCAGGTGCTGTTGTAGCGGATGTTCTTTCAAAATTGCAAGAGGTCGCAGAGCCTGGGATAACTACCGGACGATTGAATGAAATAGCTTTGCAGATGACTGCTGATGCCGGAGCAGAAGCTTTGTTTAAAGGCGTACGCAGTCCTCATGCTCGAATCCCGTTTCCAGGTGCAATTTGTGCATCTGTAAACGAGGAGGTTGTTCATGGGATTCCTTCAGACGAGACCAGACTGAAGCGAGGCGATATCCTGGGTATCGATTTTGGTGTCAGACTCAACGGATATTGCGGCGATGCGGCTGTTACGATTGGCATCGGTGAGATTTCTGATGACAGACGCAGGCTCATAAATGTGACGAAGAGTATTCTCGGCATAGCAATAGAGCGGGCAAGGCCCGCTGTTAAATGGAGCCGGATTGCCGCTGAGATGCAGAGCTGTGCGGAATCAGCCGGTTTTTCGGTTGTCAAGGAGTTTGTCGGGCACGGAATTGGCCGGCAAATGCACGAAGAGCCAAAAGTGCCAAATTTTGTAAGTGATGAGCTGTTGGCGAATGATATAGTCTTGGCCGAAGGAATGTTATTAGCTGTTGAGCCTATGATAAATGCCGGCAGCGAGGCAGTACGAACACTTAAGAATGGATGGACAGTTGTGACAAAAGACGGTAAAAGCTCGGCGCATTTTGAACATACAATTGTAATAGTGGAGAATGGCTGTGAAGTGCTGACAAAAAAATGACCGGGATTGGTTTTGCAGCCTTTAATATAATGAGCACTTATGGCAAAGAAAGACACAATAAAATTGCAGGCTAAGGTGGCTGAAGCTTTGCCAAATGCGATGTTCAGGGTCGAGCTGGAAAATGGTCATAAAGTGTTGGCCCATGTTTCCGGTAAAATGCGTATGAATTTTATTCGAATTCTGCCTGGTGATACTGTGACGGTTGAAATGTCGCCGTATGATTTGAATCGAGGGCGAATAATTCTTCGGCATTAATTTTGTTTTACATTGTTTTGCAGCAAGTGATCAGCAGCAAAAAATTGCTACGGAAGTTCAGGTATAGAAGATGAAAGTTAGAAGTTCGGTAAGACGTATTTGTGAGAATTGCAAGATTGTTCGCCGCAGAGGTGTTGTGCGTGTGATTTGTAGTAATCCACGACATAAACAGCGTCAGGGTTAGTTATATTATTAAATGGTAAATTACAAATTACCAGGTTACAAATAAGAAGGTGCTAATATGCCGCGTGTAGTTGGTATTGATATTCCTAATGAAAAAGCTATTTGGGTTTCGCTGACCTATATTCCTGGCATTGGCAGATATACTTCTGAGCAGATTTTAAAAGAGGCTGGTATCGAGCGGAGCACAAAGGCTGCCAAGCTCAGTGAGGACGAGCTTAGCCGGATAACTCAGATTATTGACCGCAATTATGTCGTTGGGGGACAGCTTCGCAGGCAGGTTACTCAGAATATTGCCCGTTTACGTGATATAAGCTGTTACAGAGGCGTTCGCCATAGAAAGGGTTTGCCGGTTCGGGGTCAGCATACTCAAAGTAATGCGCGTACGCGCAAGGGGCCGAGAAAGACAGTCGCGGGCAAGAAAGGTGTGAAAGAAGCTCGTTAGCGGTTTTAACTAAACGATGCGGGGAAAGTAATGGCAAAAAGTACAAAACGAAAAATCAGAAAAAACGTCGTGCGAGCCGTAGTGCACATAAAGGCAACCTTCAATAATACCCTGATTACAGTTACGGATTTGGAAGGTGATACAATCTGTTTTAGCTCTGCAGGCTGTGTCGGTTTTAAAGGTTCTCGCAAGAGCACTCCTTTTGCTGCCCAGCAGGCGGCTCAAAATTGTGCTAACACTGCTATGCGTAATGGGGTGCGAGAGGTTGAAATTAGGGTCAAGGGGCCCGGTGCAGGGCGGGAATCAGCTATCTCGGCTATACAGCAGGCAGGATTGCGTATAGCTTCGATAGAGGATGTCACTCCTTTGCCGCATAACGGTTGTAGGCCGCCGAAACGGAGACGAGTGTAAAATGAAAGTTTGCTTAAGGCTATTAGGAGACTAACAGAAAAATGGGACTTTATATTGGTCCATCTTGTAGATTATGTCGCCGTGAGGGCATGAAGCTTTTCCTCAAGGGAATTAAGTGTGAGACGGCTAAGTGCCAGGTTGAGAGAAGGCAGCGTAGTTTGGCGCCGGGTATGCACCGTTGGCAAAGGTCAAGGGCGAGTGAATACGGCGTTCGGTTGCGCGAAAAGCAAAAGGTTAAAAGATACTACGGGCTTTTAGAGCGGCAATTTATGAAATACTTCCGAAAAGCTGAGCGGTTAAAAGGTAATACAGGCGAGAACTTGCTGCAATTATTGGAGTCTCGATTGGATAACGTTGTATATAAATTAAACTTTGCACCGTCCCGCAAGGCAGCCAGGCAGTTGATTTGTCACGGTCATGTTTGTATAAACGGCCGCAAGAATGATGTTAGTGATTATATAGTGAAAATCGGTGACAAGATAACTCTGAAAGGCTCAGAAAAGAGCACCAAAAAAGTAAAACACCAGCTGGAGAGTAATCCTAATTTTACCACACAGGGCTGGTTGCAGTTAGACCGAGAGAAGCCAGAGGCTATAATTGTTGCTTTGCCCGGCCGAGCTGATGTGCAGATTCCTGTTGAGGAACAGTTGGTTGTGGAATTATGTTCGAGGTAACAGATTGTGATAAAAGCCGGCCTGTAGAATTCGTCGATTTCACTTACCTTCAGGTCTGAGCCTCAGGGTTGAAGACAGTCGAGCATAGAGCCGCAGGCTGGATATTTATCGCTGGAACATTGCAAAACTCTTGGAATGTAATTTTTTTACCGTCTTTTATTTGTTGTTGTGATAATTAAATTTTGATCGGAGGCCTGTATGCGAGTTACATGGCGTGGTTTAGAGTTACCGACTCGTGTGGAACGGGACACGACGGTATCGACCGATAGGTATAGCCGGTTTTTAATTGAGCCGTTCGAGCGCGGCTTCGGCATTACTATCGGCAACAGCCTGAGACGCGTATTGCTTTCTTCGCTGGAGGGTAGTGCCGTTACATCTATCAAAATAGCTGGCGTTGACCATGAATTTACCTCGATAAATGGGGTCATGGAGGATACCACAGACATAGTTTTGAATGTTAAAAACCTTGTAATTCGCCTTCAGGGCAAAGGCCCAAAGACAATGAAGGTTTCCGCCAACAAGGCCAAAACTGTTACGGCTGCCGATATTGTTACCGACCCGTCGATAGAAATAATTAACAAGGATTTAGTTTTAGCTACTCTGACCAGCGATGTAAATTTTGAAATGGAAATGGTAGTTGAAACCGGCAGAGGTTATGTATCAGCTTTTGAACGAATTGCGGCAGCTGACAGATTTGACCAGGAAATTGGAAGAATACTGATTGATGCCATATATTCACCGGTTGTTAGAGTTCGCTATACAACCGAAAACACTCGTGTGGGTCAGCGAACAAACTATGACAGGCTGATTTTGGAGATATGGACTAACGGGACTGTTACGCCAGAAATGGCGCTGGTTGAGGCAGCTAAGATATTACGAAAGCATATTAATCCGCTTGTCCAGTATTTTGAGATTGGGGAGCAAATTGTTGCCGTACCGGTGACAGAAGAGATGGATAAAGAAGCCGTAGATGAGGAGTTGACCAGAAAGCTGAGTCTTCCCATTCAGGAGTTGGAACTTTCTGTCCGGGCAAACAATTGTCTTGAATCGGTAAAAGTCGAAACAGTCGGCCAGTTGGTGCAGATGACGGATGCAGATCTGTTGAAGATTCGCAGCTTCGGGAAAACTTCATTACGCGAAATCAAGAGAAAAATAGCCGATATAGGCCTGTCTCTGGGAATGAAAGTACCATAAATGAGGAGTATGAGCAGATGCGTCATAGAGTAGCTGGGCGCCATTTAAGTCGAACAAGTGAGCACAGGCTTGCCCTTCGACGAAATTTAGTGGCTTCGCTCATTGAACATGAAACGATTTCTACCACTATCGTAAAAGCTAAAGAAGTACAATCATTCGCTGAGAAGATGATTACTTTGGCCAGAAAGGGCACATTAGCAGCAAGGCGACGGGCAATTGCCCTGCTTGGGGATCGTGACATTATAGGCGATGAGGATGGAAGTGCGGTCAAAAAAGGCACGATAATTGGAAAACTGTTCAGCGAGCTTGGACCACGCTACCTTGACAGGCCCGGCGGTTATACAAGGATTATCTCCTTATCTTTGAGAAGGTTAGGCGATAACAGCCGGCTTGTTCTGCTGCAACTTGTAGGTGCGGAAGAAAGTCCACAAAAGGAAGAGACAAAAGCTGGCCATAAAGGTGCTCGGAAAAAGATCGGCAGGACTGAGCAGGTCAAGGAGGTTTCGCAAGCCTCAAAGGCCGTGGAAAACGGGCAGACACAGCAAGATAATAAGACATCTTCGGGCGAGAGTCAGGTTGATGAAACAAAGCAATAATTTTAGCATCTGTTCTAACTAACCAGGGAGCGGTATGAGCAGTTGTATCTTTTGTAAAATTTTAGCCGGCGAGATTCCGGCTGCAAAAATTTATGAAGATGATGTTGTGCTTGCTTTTTTAGACATTGGCCCCATAAGTGACGGACACACGCTGATGATGCCCAGGCAACATATTGAAACACTGCACGATTGTCCTTCTGATATTCTTGGGCAAATATGTTCACGGCTCGGAAAAATCGCCGGTGCTGTTGCCAAGGCTATGAACTCTGATGGTTATAACGTTTTATGCAATAACGGCGGGGCGGCTGGCCAGGTAGTCGAACATTTACATTTTCATATAATACCTCGTAAAACCGGTGACAAACTTTTTCATCATTGGCCTTCGTATAAGTATCGGCAGGGCCAAACAGAGGATATCGTAACCAGCATCAAGAAAAATTTGTAAATTGCTTGTGTCGTTTCTTTCGGCTTCGCTCGAGACAGGCTTGAACAGAGTTATTTTATTTGGTATATATATTTATGTGATCGCGGGGTAGAGCAGTCTGGTAGCTCGTCGGGCCCATAACCCGGAGGTCGCAGGTTCGAATCCTGCCCCCGCTATTCTGACCTAAAGATAAGCCTATATTCTACAAGCACTTACATCAATTTCATTAGGGCTCATAATGAGGTAGTCGTAGGCTCGAAGGGCTCCCCCGCTATTTTGCCAAGCTGCACATAGCCGGTCGCTTTCGACCGGCTCTTTTATTTAGCACAATTCTTAATTTCCAATGACAAGATTGAGACAACGCACTGGGAATATATTATAATCTACGAGGTTAATTATGAATGTATTTGCTTTAGAGAATAAACTGGCCTTAATCACAGGCGGCGGTACCGGATTAGGCAAAGCTATTGCGAGTTGTATGTTGCAAGCCGGGGCAAAGGTGGTAATTTTAGGCCGACGGCAGAATATCTTGGAAAAAGCTTGCAGCGAATTGGGGCCACAGGCGAGTTTTTTTGTATATGATGTGACGCAGACGAAACAAGCCGCAGCTTTTGTCACTCAACTTAAGGAAAGCAAAGGTGTTCCCGATATTATAGTGCATAACGCAGGTATACACGTTAAAAAACCGGTCCAGCAGACAACCGAGCAGGAATTGTCGGACATGCTTCAAACTCATGTTATAGGTGCCTATGCCTTGACACGGGCACTATTGCCGGATCTCTTGAAAAGGGCATCAGGACATATATTGTTTGTTACATCTATGACCGCACTATTTGGAATTCCATTGGTTTCCGCCTATACTATCGCCAAGTCCGGTATTGCCGGGCTGGTACGTTCTCTCGCTACTGAATTGTCGCCTCATGGAATACGCGTCAATGCTATCGCCCCGGGCTGGATCGATACTGATATGACACAAAAGGCCCTGAAGGACGATCCCGAGCGAAAAGAAAAAATTCTGTCGCGCACACCATTGCGTACCCTGGGGACACCTGAAGATATAGGCTGGGCAGCGGTTTACCTCAGCTCGCCGGCAGCGAAGTTTATTACAGGCCAACAATTAGCAGTGGATGGCGGGATGAGTATCGGATTCTAACAATGAAACTCGGACTCGGGTTATATAGGCACATGCTGACATCAGACAATTTTGCCTTTGCCCGGCAATGCGGTGCTACGCATCTGGTGGTTCATCTTGTGGATTATTTCCACCAGGGACAAGATAATCCCACACAGAATCAGCCTACAGGCGGTGCTGCCGGCTGGGGTGTATGCAGTAAAAAACCGCTGTGGACTCCGGATGAATTAACAGCCTTGAAGCAACGAATCAACGACGCCGGACTGGAGTGGGCCGCTATTGAGAATTTTGACCCTGTTCACTGGTATGATGTTTTGTTGGATGGCCCGCGACGCGATGAGC
>Ga0154683_192_pt5 | contig 23840 bp, 25 predicted proteins | sample Rifle2008BG13ft_FD_116112 | JGI IMG/M metagenome (GOLD analysis project Ga0154683, IMG submission 116112) | Planctomycetes bacterium RBG_13_46_10 | reverse complement strand
CTGGAATCCGGTCATCGGAGAATTCGGCGCTGCCAGCAGTATTTACGGCACAATTATAACAACATTGATTGCCATACTTTTAGCCGGGCCGGCGGCCTTGGTCATCGCTCTTTTTCTGGTCGAGCTGGCCCCGCCTAAGCTCAGCCATGCAGTAGGCATGGGCATCGAACTGCTGGCGGCTATACCCAGCATAATTTATGGCATGTGGGGTCTATTTGTTTTTGCACCGTTTATGGCCAGGTATGTTCAACCTTACATGGCTAAAGCGATGCCTAAACTTCCTTTGTTTCAGGGTCCTCCTATGGGTATCGGCATCCTCACAGCGGGAATCATCCTGGCCATTATGATTTTACCGTTTATCTGTGCCGTCTGTCGTGAGGTTTTTATGATGGTGCCCGAAGTGGTTAAAGAGGCTGCTTATGGAATGGGGGGCACCACCTGGGAAGTGACACGTAAAGTGACAATCCCCTACGGGCTGCATGGTATATTGGGAGCGATGTTCCTGGGGCTGGGCCGTGCCGTAGGAGAAACTATGGCCGTTACTTTCGTTATAGGTAACAATCACAATATATCCGCATCATTATTCGCAGCAGGCAACAGCATTGCTTCAACATTAGCCAATGAATTCACCGAAGCGTCGGAACCACTTTATTTAAGCGCTCTAATAGAGCTGGGTTTGGTGTTAATGCTGCTGACCTTTGGATTCCAGGTAATTGCCCATTTGTGGCTTAAGAGTATTCGTAAAAAAACGGGGGGCGGATTATGAAGCCGAGGTCAAACGCCAAACGTGTTTTTATTAATCGGCTGGTAATGGCAATCTCAGCCGCAGTATCCGGGTTATTTCTGTTTATTTTAGGATGGGTTTTATATGAAGTTGTTATGCGCGGCGGCGCAGCCTTAAACTTTTCGTTTTTTACAAAGCTGCCTACACCACCAGGTATTCCGGGAGGAGGTTTGGCAAATGCCATAATTGGTACATTGATGATGGCTGTTTTGGCTATAGCAATTGGAGTTCCAATCGGTTTATTGGCTGGAGTTTATTTGTCAGAGTTTGGCCAGGAAAGCCGCTTTGCAAATGCGGTAAGATTTGTGTGTAACGTGCTGATGGGTACTCCATCTATTATTATCGGCATGTTTGTTTATGCCCTGCTGGTCGTTCCAACCCATCGGTTCTCCGGCTACGCCGGTGCGGTGGCTTTGGCCATTCTTATGCTGCCAGTGGTTACAAAAACTACCGAGGATATTTTAAAACTCGTACCGAATACGCTGAGGGAATCCGCCTTGGCTTTAGCAGCGCCACGCTGGAAGGTTACTCTGGGAGTCGTTTTTCGCGCCGGTAAAAGCGGCTTGCTTACTGGAATCCTTCTGGCAATAGCCAGAATAAGTGGGGAGACCGCACCTTTATTATTTACAGCATTGAATAGCCCCTATTGGCCAAGAAAATTTCATGAGCCTGTAGCTAACCTGACCGTGACCATATTTAATTATGCAATGTCACCGTATACTGACTGGCAGCAGAAGGCATGGGGTGCATCACTGCTAATTACAACCAGCGTGTTGCTGCTTACTTTAATTGCCCGGTTTGCATTGGTAGAAAACAGAAAATGATTGTCTTAGATAAAAACAGGAAAAGAGTATTGGGAACTGAAAGATTAAATACGCGAGAACACAAAAGCCGGTCGGATAATTCAGAACTCAATGTTATGGTTTCTGTACGTGGGCTAAACTTTTATTACGGCCGTAACCAGGCACTGTTCGACAATAACATCGATATTTTCGAGCGACAGGTCACTGCAATTATAGGGCCGTCCGGCTGTGGAAAATCAACTCATATAAGAACATATAATCGCATCTATGAGTTATACCGCGACCAAAGAGTCGAAGGCCAAATTATTCTCGACGGACAAAACATACTGGAAAACAAGGTGGACTTAATCCATTTGCGTCAAAAAGTAGGGATGATATTTCAAAAGCCAAGTCCCTTTCCGATGTCCATCTTTGACAATGTCGCTTATGGGCTAAGGCAGCATAACAAAATTCCTCGCGGCGAGCTTGAGGGCCGGGTTGAAGATGCCCTGAAAAGAGCCGCCCTGTGGGACGAAGTGCAAAATCAGCTTTACCAGCCGGGAACGCAGCTTTCCGGCGGCCAGCAGCAACGGCTTTGCATCGCAAGGGCTATCGCCGTGGAACCTGTGATTCTGCTTATGGATGAGCCTTGCTCAGCTATAGACCCTATTGCTACAAGCAAAATCGAAGACTTAATCGAAATCCTCAAGAAAAAATATACCATCGTGCTGGTGACGCACAACATGCAGCAGGCGGCAAGAGTATCCGATTATACTGCCTTTTTTTATCAAGGACGTATAATCGAGTTCGGAAAAACCTCGCAAATATTCGAGAATCCGAGCAAAAAACAAACAGAAGATTATGTCACGGGAAGGTTTGGTTAAAATATGGTCGATGAAAATATAGGTAAAATCTGGAAAGTCCGAACGATTAAAAATTACCCTGAAGCACACAATCATATATTGGTCGGAAAAGTCCTTGAAATAACGGACTCTTTTATTCGGATGCACTGCAGGACATACCACTTTGGCAGAGCCATCAACGGACCTAAGGATATCCAAATTGGAAGTGTAATGGTGCGTGTCGTTCCGTGGGGCCGTATTGAGATAATCAACGAGCTCCCACAAAATTTTAATTATACCAGGGGAGACCTAATTGCCGATAAAGAGGGGCAGGTGCTATTTCAAAATGAACAGCTTGCTTGTCCTCTCGTAAGCTATTCTGAGCGACGATACTAATACCGATTGCTGCTTCAGTCTCTCCTAAAAAAGGTCCGGCCCAATAAAAGGAATCAAGTTATGCCAATACATCTTCAAAGAGAAATTGAAAATCTTAAAAAGAAAATATTACGCTTGGGAGCTATGGTAGAAAACTGCGTACGAGAAGCAGCTTTATCTATTGAACAAGCAGATACACATTTAGCACAAAAAATAATTGATAATGACTATATAATAGACCAGGCGGAGGTCGAGGTGGAAGAAGAATGCCTGAAGACACTGGCCCTGCACCAGCCGGTAGCAATCGATTTAAGATTTATAGTGGCCGTATTAAAAATCAATAATGACCTTGAACGAATAGGTGATTTGGCAGTCAATATTGCCGAACGTGCGGTTTTTCTTGCAACACAGCCGAAAGTGAGCGTAACACTGGACTTTTCCCGTATGGCCCATAAAGCCCAGTTGATGCTCAAAAAAAGTCTGGATGCTTTAGTTAATCTCAGCGTCTCTCTGGCCACCGAGGTCTGCAATTGCGACGATGAAATCGATGCTATGAATCGCAAGATGTATATTGACGTCCAGGAGGCGATTTGTTCATATCCGCAGCAGTTGGGTTCGCTTATCCATCTCCTATCGGTTTCACGTCATCTGGAACGAATAGCTGACCATGCTACAAACATAGCTGAAGACGTGATTTATATGATCGAAGGTAAAATCGTGCGGCATAAGACCGAAGATTACAGATAACACTCCCCCCCATTAATTGGCTTTCCACACATCTCCCTTCAAATTCTCGATTTTCGATTGCCAATTGTCGATTTTGGTCCCATCAAAACTAACAAGAATTTGACAAAACGATTTACAAAGGAAGTAGGTGGCGGTTAAAATCCCCCATAACATGAGTACGGGGCTGAAAATAGTATTGACGCTTCTGGTTATGTTCCTCGTTGTTGGTTGTGCCGAGCAGGTCGATCCAAACGAGCCAGTCGGCTTTATTCAGATTAAAGGCTCGGATACAATCGTCAATGCCGCGCAGAAAGTAGCCGAAGAGTTTATGAAGGAGTACCCACATATCTTCGTCGCAATAACCGGTGGCGGCAGCGGCGTAGGTACTGCCTCGCTGATAAATAAAACATGTGATGTCGCCACAGCTTCACGCGAAATGAAAGCTAAAGAAATAGAGATGGCCAACAAACGTGGTGTTTATCCCAAAGAGTTTATCGTTGCTCACGACGGCGTTGCAGTAATAGTGAACAACAATAATCCTATTAGCAAGCTTACCATCGAGGATCTGCATAATATATACACCGGCAAGGTAACCAATTGGAAGGCCCTTGGCGGCAAAGACCTTCATATAGTAACTCTATCACGCGAAGTCAGCTCCGGAACCCATATATATTTTAAAGAAGAAGTGGTCCAGCTCGGCCCAAAAGACAACAGCGAAGAATTTTCCACGGGGACGTTGCTATTAACTTCCTCGCAGGCAATCGTTGAAGAGGTTGTAGCCAATGAAGCTGCGATTGGTTATTTAGGCATGGGTTATCTCTGTGACCGCTGCAAGCCGGTGTTAGTGGCTAAAGGCGGTGAATTTTACCCCCCTGATGTTGAAAATGTGCTTAAAAAGACATATCCCCTTTCCAGGCCTTTGTACTTTTATACAAATGGCGAGCCACAAGGGATTAACAGGTTATTCATGGACTTTACTTTAAGTCCCAAGGGCCAAATGCAATTTAGAGAGACCGGCTTTGTACCGACTCGCCTCGGCGAAAGCTTATCCAAAAGCGGGCTGCCCAGACGAGAAGTGCCGAGCCGTAGCCGGATAGGAACCGTAATTGTTCAGAAGAATTAATGAAAAAATCATAGAATCCTGTATCAAGCTCAGCGGGCTTTTGGTTATTATTTTTGTCTTTCTTATATTCCTCTTTTTGTTGAAGGATTCAATTTCTCTATTCGGCCAATACCCGATTGGCCAATTCCTGTTCGGCAGAAACTGGCTGCCCATTTCTGAGCCGCCCAAGTTCGGCATAGTCCCATTACTGCTTGGCTCGATATATGTAACTATAGGAGCAATTGTTATCTGTGTCCCGTTCGGCGTTGCAGCAGCGATGTTTATTGCAGAAGTTGCTCCAGGTTATTTAAAACATGTCCTTAAATCGCTGATAGAGATACTTGCTTCGATTCCGAGCGTTGTTTTAGGATTCATCGGCATCGTCTGGCTTGGGCCGTTTCTTCGAAATACCTTTGGCTTAAAAACCGGTATGTGCGGCCTGACGGGTAGCCTGCTGTTGGCATTTATGGCACTACCTACTATTATCAGCATTTGCGAAGATGCGCTTGTCGGTGTTCCGAGAACCTACAAGGAAGCGGCCTTCGGCCTGGGGGCAACTCATTGGCAAACATTGTGGCGAATTATTCTTCCCGCAGCCTCATCCGGTATTATTGCCGCTGTAATGCTCGGAATCGGCAGGGTAATCGGCGAGACGATGGTCGTGATGATGGTGACAGGCAATGCACCTGTTATACCAAAATCTATTCTTGAGCCCTTAAGAACGCTTACCGCAACGATTGCAGGCGAAATGGGCGAAACAGTGGGAGGCTCTGAGCATTACTTCGCTCTTTTTGCAGTCGGCGTGGTTCTGTTCATCATAACTTTTATGATAAATTTGGTTGCGGATGTTTGTATGCGAAGGGCAAAAAAATGAACGCTGCGAGAATCCGTCAAAAAATTGCGTTCCTTGTACTGGCAATTGCAACACTGCTGATTGTCATACCAATTCTGCTGACAATTTTTTACATAGTAAAAAACGGCATCAGCGCTGTTACCTGGACATTCATTACGCAGTCACCACGTAATGGCATGAAAGAAGGCGGTATATTCCCGGCAATTGTGGGCACAATTGTGCTGGTAATCGGCACAATGCTATTTTCTCTGCCGGTGGGGGTACTGTCGGCGATTTACCTTGTCGAATATGCCAAGGACAACTTTTTTACGCGCTTAGTCAAGCTGTCGGTTGTAAACCTTTCCGGCATCCCGTCAATCATATATGGTCTATTCGGATTCACGCTGTTTGTTTTGCTTATGAAATTAGGGACATCTATCCTTGCAGGCTCGCTGACACTGGCCATAATGAGTCTGCCTGTAATTATAACCGCTACAAAAGAGGCCCTTGAGTCTGTCCCTTTTAGTTTCAGAGAGATAAGTTTTTCTTTGGGTGCGACGAAATGGCAGACAATACGATATTGCGTTTTACCTTATGCTATACCCGGCATTCTCACCGGCACGGTCCTGAGCCTGAGCAGGGCCGCCGGCGAGACGGCGCCAATCCTTTTCACGGTCGCGGCATTTTACCTGCCCCGGCTTCCACGGTCTGTCTTCGACCAGGTTATGGCTCTGCCGTATCACCTATATACTATTTCCACGCAGGTACCTAATATGCCGATGGAGCTGAGCTTCGCCACCGGCTTTGTGCTTATAGCGTTGGTGTTTATAATGAATTTAGTGAGCATAATACTGCGTGCCCACTATAGAAAAAAGAAACTATGGTGAAACAGGAAACAATAATAAAGACCGTCGGGCTTAATTGCTGCTATGGCTCACTTTGTGTTCTGAAAGATGTGAACCTTGAGATATACAAGAACGAAATTCTTGGCATCATCGGGCCTGCCAACAGCGGCAAAACAACTTTTTTGCGAGCGCTAAACAAGCTCAATTATCTTAATTCTTCTTACTCACAAAAGGGCGATATTTATTTCTCGAACGAGAGTATCAAAAATATCGGCGAAAATATACTTCGCAGAAAAATCGGCATAATCTTTGCCTTGCCTCAGGTACTGCCTGTGAGCATCTTCGATAATGTCGCCTATGGCCCGAAAGTTCACGGTGTCACCGGCAAGAATACTATCAGTCAAGTTGTCGAAAACGCGTTGAAGAAGGCATATCTTTGGGACGAGGTCAAGGACCGTCTTAATGAGCCTGCGGTGCGCCTTTCGGGCGGCCAGCAGCAGCGGCTGTGCATCGCAAGAACACTGGCGGTAGAGCCGGATGTAATCCTCTATGATGAGCCTTGCTCGGGCCTTGACCCTATTTCGACTGCAAAAGTTGAGGATGCCATGCAGCAGTTGAAGGAAAGCTATACACAAATACTCGTAACAAATAATACAAAACAAGCGGCCAGAGTAACCGAGCGGTGTGTTTTCCTGCTGATGGGCGAAGTAATTGAAGTCGGCGAAACTGATGCGTTATTTACCGAGCCGCAGGACAAACGCACAGATGATTATATAACAGGCAGATTTGGTTAATTTTATGGTGAGCTTGTCGAATCCAATGGAAATCGAAACAACAATTGAAACAAAAAACCTGAATTTATACTACGGTGATTTCCGGGCCTTGAACGATGTAAACATTAAAATACCGGGTCGGAATGTTACTGCAATCATCGGTCCTTCAGGGTGCGGAAAATCCACGCTGCTTCGATGCTTCAACAGGATGAATGACCTCACTGAAAATGCTAAAGTTCAGGGCAAAATCATTATAGAAGGCAACAACATCCTCGAACTGGAAACCGACCTGATTTTTTTACGTAAAAAAGTCGGGATGGTTTTTCAAAGACCTAACGTCTTCGACTTGTCCATCTATAATAACCTTAAATTCGGCCTGCGCATACATCGCATGCTAAGTGATAAAGACCATATTATGCAGGCTATTCAGAGCGGCCTTGAGCAGGTTAACCTCTGGCAGGAGCTAAAAGATAAGCTGAGGAAAAACGCCCGCTCTCTCACACTCGAGCAGCAGCAGCGGCTCTGTATTGCCAGGGTGATTATCTTAAAACCTGATATAATCCTTCTCGATGAGCCGTGCTCGGCGCTTGACCCGATTGCTACGCTCAGAATCGAGGAACTGCTAAGGATATTGAGGCAGCAATATACACTGGTAATTGTGACACATAATATGCAGCAGGCTGCAAGAGTTTCTGATTACACTGGATTTATGTATTTGGGACAGCTCATAGAATTCGGAGAAACGAATCAAATTTTCACTAATCCGGGAGAAAAACTTACCGAAAACTATATAAGCGGTTATTTCGGTTAATTTGTTAAGGAAATAGTTATGACCAGAGAAATTTTTAAGAAACATATTCAAACGCTTGAGAAAGAAGTCACAGAGATGGGTGAAATGGTCGTCACTGCTATCAACCGCTCGATTGAGGCTCTTAAAGTTCTCGATTCAGAGGCAGCAGAGAAAATCATTGCTGACGATGTAAAGATAAACAAAAAACGATGGGACATCGAGGAAAAATGTATCAATCTCATTGCGACACAACAGCCGGTAGCATCGGATTTACGGGAGATTATCGCGGTTTTAAGCATTGCTACTGACCTTGAACGTATGGGTGATCATGCCGAAGGCATTGGTAAAATCGTCATTTTGCACGGTAAAGAACCTCTAATTAAACCTCTTGTCGATATTCCTCAAATGGCCGATATTTGCGTCGATATGCTTAAAAGAAGCATCGATGCTTTCCTGAAACGAGATGCAGCAGCCGCCACGGCTATCTGCGCCGAGGATGATAAAGTCGATTTACTCCATGAGCAGGTCTATCGTGTGTTACTGTCGTATATGATAGAAAATCCGCGAGTTATCACCTACGCGACATATCTTATCTGGGCTGCCCATAATCTCGAACGAATAGCCGACCGCGTGACCAATATTTGTGAACGAATAGTTTTCCTTACAACTGGGTCTATGCACGAAATAAACGTCTCGCGATATTAGTGTACGTGGTGCAGGCACATTACTGCTATGGGTGCTTTACATCTCCCAGACCAGTTATCATTTTTACCTTCGCAGGAACATATTGCCGGGAAGCTGCTTTATTAGACCTTTAAGCCTCAATGAGATTAAACCGGCATTTATACTGCCCGGCGGCAAAGATGCATCTGCTATTATCTGGTCAATCTGCTGCGGCTCCTTACCAAGGCAGTTAAAAATCGCTCTCTCATCGTCACTGAGGTTGAGCTGACTCGCATCAAATAAAGGCATTTCAATCCTCTGCGATGCCTTTTCCGCAGCTTCACTAACATGGCTTTGCAATTGCTCGCCGATATATCCTAAAGCCTCCATCACATCCTCTACGGATTCTATCAGCTTCGCTCCCTGCTTTATCAACTGGTGAACACCTTTATTTAACGGGGAATCAATTTTGCCCGGCACCGCCATTACCTCACGGTTATTCTCCAGTGCCGCTCTTGCGGTTATCATGCCTCCGGAGTTAAGTCCCGCCTCAATAATTATAGTTCCAAGTGACAGTCCTGCTATTATCCGGTTGCGAGTCGGAAAATTCTCCGCCAACGGCTCATAACGCAGCGGCAGCTCACTTATACATGCGCCGGATTCGGCTATAAGCTCAAAGAGATTTTTATTCTCCGGCGGAAAAATATTCGCCAGCCCGCAGCCCTGCACCGCGATAGTCCGTCCGCTCGCAGCCAGCGCACCATGATGAGCAGCAGTGTCTATGCCGCGGGCCATACCGGAGACAATGGTAAAACCGGCAGAGGCTAAAAGATGAGCAAAACGCGATGCCTGCTCCTGGCCGTATAAGCTGCACCGTCGAGTGCCGACTATGGCAATCGCAAGATTATCCTGCCGGCTCAATGTCCCCCTGACATAAAGAACCGGCGGCGGGTCATATATCTGCTTTAGCACCGGCGGGTATCGCTTGTCCTGTATGCTGATTATCCAGACGCCGAGCTTCTCTGCAAACTCCAGTTCGGCTGAAGTATCGAATTTGTTACGCGTCTTGGCAATCTGCTCTGCGGTTTTAAAGCCTATGCCCTCTACTTTTGTAAGCTCGCTTACAGAAGCCCCAAGAATCCGCTCTGCCGAGCCGAAATGCTTCATCAGCCGGGCAAAGGTAACAGGCCCAACTCCATCAGCCCTGATAATCGCGAGCCATTTTTCTATACCCGGTGAATTAATCTGTTTTTCTGACAATTTATTATGGTTGCTTGTCATAATTGCATTTGTAAAAACCTTCCTTATTTTCCAAAACCTGTCCTGATCCTGTCGAAAAATTGGCTTTGATTGGCTTTGTTTTTGCCAATCTACAAAATTGTAGTTTTTCTCTATTCATCTGTCAGATAAGAGCTTAAGTTAATTTTAGCCTTAATCAAATTGGCTTTGTCCCGTCTTGAGCCGGGTCGAAAGATTTGCAAAAAGCTTGTCCCGAGCGAAGTCGAGGGAACATCAATTTGTCGAACATTCTCTACAATTGTCGAACAATGTGGATTTACATAATTTAGGCATCTTTGGCAAACAAAGGAAAGTAGGGTCCGAAATCTTGCACCATTTTCGGATTTCAATATAAATTCAGGATATGCCAAATTCTGTCCTCCGCTTTCTGTCTTCTTTTTTTAGCAGGTATTATACCCAAAATCGGCAAAAAAACAAGCAAAATCTTTGCTCGCTTTTTATCTGTTCAGAGCATAACCAAAGAAAAGGATTAAATTTAAAAATACACAAATATTTTTATCGCTCCTATATTTCATTACATTTTTTATAATGACATATAATTGACAACAACCGTCAAATAGCGGATAATTCTTGGCAAAACCACCGATAAAATTTACAAGGTTGTCAAAAAGCAGCGGCAAAATGGCAAGATTAGAGTTTATAGGAAAGGCTTTTGTTCAGAACTACCACCTGCAGGTCAAATACCACCAGCTTATTCCACGCAAGGAAAAAAGCCTCCCCGATAAGGTTAGCCTGCACGATAACCTAATTATCCATGGCGATAACTTAAAGGTTTTAAAGGCATTATTGCCTACTTATGCTGGCAAAATTAAATGTATTTACATCGACCCGCCTTACAATACCGGAAACGAAAATTGGGTCTATAACGATAACGTCAATTCCCCTAGGATGCAGGACTGGCTCGGCAAAATCGTCGATAAAGAAGACCTCACCCGCCACGATAAGTGGCTCTGTATGATGACCCCGAGATTGAAACTGCTGAGAGAATTGCTCACAGATGATGGCCTCATTTTCATTTCGATCGATGACAATGAAAATCATCGATTAAGAATGTTATTAGATGATGTTTTTGGCGAAGATAATTTCGTTTCACATATTGCACGGCAAACCATAAGAGGAGGTACTGGGCCTTCTGATGCGATACGAAAAACTCATGATTACGTGCTGGTCTATGCAAAATATAAGGAAGAGGCCGATGTTGGGGGCCAAGAGATTGAAAGCATACCATTGGATATGGAGGATGAGAAAGGTAAGTATCGGAAAGGGCGAGAATTAAATAAATGGGGAGCAGGTTCAAGACGAGAGGACTCGCCTACTATGTGGTTTCCAATTCCCGGACCAAAGGGAAAGGAAGTATATCCAATAAGAAATGATGGCACAGAAGGGCGATGGCGATGGGGCAAAAAAAAGATGCTAAAAGCTGTTGCTGACAATGAAGTGATTTTTGAAAAGAGAGACAACGGTACATATATAGTATACGAAAAAGTTCGTTCAGAAAATCCAAGAGGGAAATCTTTTGAAAGTTTATTTTTACAAGATTTTACAAATGCAGCAGGAACAGAAAGGCTAAAGGAACTATTTGAAGGTAAATCTCCATTGGACTACCCCAAGCCCATTTCATTAATTGAACGAATTTGTGAAATTGCTCGTGTTGAAGATGGTGACATTGTCTTAGATTCGTTTGCTGGTTCGGGAACAACAGCAGATGCTGTCATGTGTATGAATGCAGAAAGTGAGGTTGCTTGCCGTTTCATCCTAATTCAATTGCCGGAAACAATTGATAAAAAACAACCTGCATATAAAATGGGTTTTCGAGAAGTGGTTGAAATTACCGCCGAGCGAGTTCGGCGGGTGATAAAGGGCGTCAAAAGCGCGAAAGACGAAAATCTGAAAAAGGGATTAGGCGGGACGTTCAGTTATTTCGAATTGGGTGAGCCGATTGAAATGGAAAGCATTTTGAGTGGCGATAATCTGCCTAATTATAAAGAGCTTGCACGGTATGTCTTCTACACAGCAACAGGCGAGGAATTTGACGAAAAGGCCATCGACGAAAAACGTAACTTTATCGGCGAAAGCAGGGAATATCTCGTTTATCTTTTCTATAAACCAGATATTGACTATTTGAAGGCAATTGCCTTGACGCTCGATAAGGCGCAGGCGTTAGGCTCTTATAAAAATAAAAAACGCCTTGTATTTGCACCGACAAAATATTTAGACCAGGACCACCTTGACTCGTTGCGAATTGACTTTGCACAACTACCGTTTGAAATTTACAAATTAGTTAAATAATGACAACCCGCCGTAATCCGCCTTCGTTAAAACTACGGCGGACAAGAACGGCGGGCTAAATATGAGATTGCTTCGCTGCGCTCGCAATGACGTGCGCAGGAATAACAGAACCGTAGGGTGTGCACCGCACACCATTGTAGGGCGGGGCTTGCCCCGCCGATTACCAAATGGAACCGAAAGAATATCAAATAAAAGCACTTAATCGCGTCAAGCAATACCTTGACCTGCTTTACCAATGGAGGGAAAAGGCCATTTCTAATCCCGGCCTTAAAATAAATTTTCCCTTAAATGCCTGGGACGAGATTGACTCTCGCTATCGACCCTATTCTTCCCGCAAAGACGGCCTGGGCAGACCGTTGCCCTGTTTTTGCCTAAAAATCCCCACCGGCGGCGGAAAAACCTTTCTCGCGGTTAAATCCATCGACCTTATAAACACCGTTTACCGTAAAAAACAGACCGGACTTGTCCTCTGGATTGTCCCTTCCACGCAAATCTACAATCAAACAATCAGAGGCTTGCGAAATCGTGACCACCCGTATAGACAGCACTTGGATATCGCGAGCGGCGGAAGAACCCTTATCCGCGAAAAGACCGATTTGTTTTCACCTTTAGACGTCAGCGAAAATCTTGTTGTCCTTATGCTTATGCTGCCCTCAGCTAATCGAAAGACAAAAGAGGTCCTGCGTATGTTTAAAGACAGCGGCAGTTTCGCAGAGTTCTTCCCTGCCGAAGATGACCTCGAAGCAAACACAAAACTGCTCGAAAAAATCCCAAACCTCGATACTTTTGAAAAAGAGTCCCGCTTCTGGGGAAAGCAGGTCAAGACCTCTCTCGGCAATACACTGCGAATGTTAAACCCTGTAATCATCTTAGACGAAGGCCACAAGGCATACAGCGAAACGGCTCAGGAGACTTTACAGGGTTTTAATCCCTCCATCATCGTTGAACTTTCCGCAACCCCGCCCGATAAAAGCAATAAACTTGTCGATGTTACCGGCATAGAACTAAACCGCGAAGAAATGATAAAATTCGACCTGCACATCTTCAACAAGGCAAACCCCGACTGGAAAGAAACCATCCTCGAAGCACATAACCATCTTGAAATGTTGAAGGGCAAAGCCAGAGAACATCACGCCAACACCGGAAAATACATTCGGCCTATTTGTCTTATTCAGGTCGAACGCACAGGCAAAGAACAACGCGGCAAAAAATTCATCCACGCCGAAGACGTCCGTGAGCACCTCATAAATATTGTTGGCTTGCAGCCCGAAGAAGTCGCCGTCAAAACAAGCGAAAAAGACGAACTAAAAGAGGTGGACGACATTGGCGGATTGATGTCCGAAAATTGCCGTATCCGCTACATCATCACCAAGCAGGCCCTTCAGGAGGGCTGGGACTGTGCCTTTGCTTATGTCCTTGCAATCCTTACCCGCCCCGGCTCAAAAACCGCCCTTACTCAACTGGTCGGCCGTATCCTCCGCCAGCCGTTCGCAAAAAAGACTGGTCTAAAAGAACTTGATGAAAGTTATGTCTTCTGCTATCAGCAAGAAGGAGCAGAGCTTCTCGAAGAAATCCGTAAAGGTTTTCGCGGCGAAGGTCTCGGCGATCTTCAGGGCCGTATTCTTATGGATGACGAATCCACCGGTCAAGAACACGAGGAGGTTTCTGCACAGGTCAGAGAGAAATTTACAAAAGCTTCCGACCAAATTATTCTTCCCGTCTTTGCAATCCGCGACGGCTCCGATTGGCGAAAAGTCAATTACGATATGGATATTGCAAGTCAAATTCCCTGGGACCGAGCTGATTTATCCAAACTTGACGCTCTTAATTTGTCGATGCTCGAAGAAAAAGATGTAGAACAAGTCGCAACTCTCTCCGAAGACCAGCGAGAAGTCATTAAACTCAGGCAATCCGAATTGCTTAAGGCAGGAGCACTTCACCTTGACTCTGTTTTTCTCGCCCGCCACTTGCTTGATATTGTCCCTAATCCCTGGATTGCTTATGAATTCGGCAAAACCATTCTCAATAAGCTCCTCACCCATTTCGACCAGAAGATTGTTATCAATAACTTTGTTTTCATTATTGAAGAGATGCGCAAACATCTGGCTGTCCAAAAGGATATTCTCGCCGAAAAGGTCTTCCGGGATATGATTTCTCGGGATAAAATGCACTTTCTTGTCATCGCCAACAAACTCGGCTATAAATTTCCAAGACGCAAAAAGACTGCTGCGCCATATCTTACAAAGAAAACCGCCGCCTCATTAGAAAGAACTCTTTTCGATCCTGTATCTGCGGACGACTTTAATGAGACCGAAAAGCAGGTCGCTTGGTATCTTGATGACCAGAACAAGCTTCTCTTCTGGTATCGGAACATCCCTAAACAAGATTATGGCGTTCAGGGCTGGCGCAGCCACCGCGTCTATGCCGACTTTATATTTACCGATACTGCTAACGGCAATGGCTTTAACCGCGTCTTTGTTGTCGAAACAAAGGGACTACACTTAAAAGATTCCGAAAGAACAGAATACACCAGAAAGCTCTTTAACCTCTGCAATGAACAAGCCCAAGAGACGACGCTCACCGAACTCGGCCTAAAACTATCAGCCAAACAAATATCTTTTCTTGTTATAGCTGAAGACGAATGGCAGAATCGCTTTAATGCTTTATTCTCTTAATAATAGTATCTTGCAATATTAATCCTGCCCGCCATACAATCTCTTCTTAGCTAAAGCTACGAAGGGCAAGCCTTCGCAGAACTACAGGGAACGGGCTGCGCAGACAGGCTTGGCTTTTTTATTCTTGACGGTTTAACGGTTCTACGCTAAAAATTAACGTGTAAGTAATTGAATAACTAATCCATCGAATACACCTCAATACAAGGAAGTTAAATATGACTGAAATAAATGAAACACCACAAGAGCAGGAAAAATCTGACAGCCAAACCGAAACCGAGCGGCCCATTAATGCTCAGTTCATTAGTTACGGGCAAAGTAAAGAAACAAATAGAGATGCCCGTATGTGGGCGATGTTCTGCCACTTAGCTGGACTGGCGTTTTTTTTGCCTATATTGCCGATAATCGGTAATATCATCGCACCTCTGATAATCTGGCAGATTAAAAAGGATGATTATCCGTTTGTGGATGAGCAGGGCAAAGAAGCATTCAACTTTCAACTCTCAATACTTATATATTTAATTGTTTCCGGCCTTCTATGCTTTGCGTGTGTCGGCTTTGTCCTTGTGCCGGCAATTATTATCGGGGATATAGTTTTTCTGCTGATTGCAGCAATCAATGCCAATGAGGGCAATCACTACCGCTATCCGCTGACCATCCGATTCATCAAGTAAATTGAAAAAGCGGGGCTTAAGTTTTAGGGAAAACTAATTATGGATATATTCCGCATTGAAGGACCGGTGCGGCTGCAGGGTACCGTCAGGATAAACGGCTCAAAAAATGCCTCTTTGCCGATTATGGCCGCTGCAATTTTGGCCGCAGGCGAATCGACTCTCTCCGCGGTGCCGGACCTTTCCGATATCTCAATATTCATCCAGTTGCTCGAGCAATTAGGATGCCGCGTGACAAGACACAACGACGGCAGGATTTGCATAGACTCCACGACAGTCAACAATCCGGTCGGCGATTACGAAATCGTCCGCAAGATGCGGGCCAGTATCTGCATACTCGGCCCATTGCTTGCCCGCTGCGGCAGGGCAGAGGTCTCAATGCCCGGCGGCTGCGCAATCGGTGACAGGCCGGTGAACATCCACATAAGAGGCCTGCGGGAGCTTGGGGCACAGATTAATCTTAAGAATGGTTATATTGTCGCAGAAGCACCGAATGGCTTAAAAGGTAAAGACATATTCCTCGGCGGGCCTTTCGGCTCAACCGTTCTCGGTACCGCAAATGTTCTCATGGCGGCAACGCTGGCCAAGGGACACACCGTTATCGAATCTGCCGCCTGTGAGCCGGAAATAGCAGACCTGGCAAACTGCCTTAACAAAATGGGGGCTAAGATAAGCGGCATCGGTTCACCCCGGCTGGTTATCGAGGGCGTCAATCAATTAAATCCGTTTCATCATGAAGTAATTCCTGACCGAATCGAGGCGGGGACATTCATGGTCGCCGCTGCTATTACAAAAGGGGAGCTTAGACTAACGAACTGTCGGTTCGATGATATGATGGCGGTAGTTGACAGGTTCAGGCATATCGGCGTGACGGTCGAGCCGGCAGAAAACGGCTGCATTGCTGCCTGCAGCAATAGCATTAAACCCACCGATATCACCACACAGCCGTATCCGGGCTTCCCGACCGACCTGCAGGCCCAGTTTATGGCCCTGTTGTCACTGGCCGAGGGCAACAGCATAATAATTGAAAAAATATTTCCCGACAGATTTATGCACGTAGCAGAACTGAATCGCATGGCAGCCGATCTGCGAAAAGAAGGCTCGGCTGTTATCGTAGCAGGGGTTAAAAAGTTGATAGCCGCTCCCGTGATGGCTTCGGACCTGCGAGCATCGGCAGCATTGGTGCTGGCCGGCCTGGCCGCCGAAGGGACAACAATCATCAACAGGGTTTATCACATCGACCGCGGCTACGAAAAAATCGAAGAAAGATTAAATCCTGTCGGCGCGAAGATAGTCCGTGAAAGTGATTAGCTAATAGGAACGCAGGGTTGGATTGTAACGCCGGATTGCCGGAAAAAACTTAAGAAATACTTTTTCTTATCAATATATTTGAAAGGTCTGAAAAATGAGAACTGTACAAGGTATTACAATTTGTGCTCTGCTTGTAATGTGCCAGCTGCTGCTTTTTGGATGTGGCTCGAAGGCAGACGAGAATAAACCCATCGCCGATGCAAAAGCAGAAGCAGAGAAGATGGACACCAGCCAATTACGGGCAAAGGCGGAGGCATACAAGAACGCCATTGTGGCCAAAAAAGGTGACATGGAAAAGGTCGCAGCAAAGCTACAGGATATCCCCGCAACTGAATTGTTAGGTAAGGAAGCAATGAATCTCAAGGCAGACATTGAAAACCTTAAAAAATCAGTAACGGCCCTAAAAGAGCGATTCGAGGTCTATTTCCAAAAACTAAAAGAAAAAGGCGGCGATATATCAGGGCTTGAACCGTAGAGGACCGGCATTATTTTGCTTGTACACATGATGCCGACAAAACAGTCGTGAATTATAGTATTTTCTCATTGATGTAATAATCAATGTAAGTTTATATCGATATGCTGCCGGTGGTGTTTGCGTATGCTTAAGCACCATAAAAAATACTTTAAAAGTTAAAAAAATGAAGAATTTAGAAAAAGTGCTGTTCTGTGTTATTGTTGGAATGCTGGTTCAGACTGCAATTGTTCGGCCGGCTTGTGCTGATGAAGTTGTTTTTAACAACGGTGACCGGCTCACCGGGAAAATAATCAGGCTTGTCGATAACAAATTGGTGTTTCTGTCCGATATGGCGGGCGAAGTGACTTTGGATGTGTCAAAAGTTAAGACTTTCAGCAGCAATGAGCCTGTTGAAATCCACCTGAATGATGGAACTGTTTTGAAACAAAAAGTCAGTCAGGCCGGGCCGGACAGGTTCTCCGTAGAAGGAAATGAAACGATAAAGGCTCAGGAGCTTGCCATATCGGCTGTTTCCTCCATCAACCCGCCGCCAAAGCCTGAGCCGAAATGGATCGGCAATATCCCTGCAGGTTATACCTCGACCCACGGGAACACAAAAACCGAACAGCTAAATGGGAGTATGAATCTCAGCAGACGCGCTGAAAGGGACAGAATATCTCTCAATGCCGATTATGCAAGGGGTGAGCAGGAAGACCCCGATACCGGCAAGGACAAGAAGACCGAAGACTGGTGGCGGTCCAGGATTAAATACGATTACTTCTTCACGAAGAAACTTTACGGATATGTTGACAACCGATACGAAAAGGACAGCATCGCAGAGCTTGACAGAAGAATAATCATCGGCGGCGGAGCCGGCTATCAATGGGTCGAAACGGATGATATGAAATTTTCGACCGAGGCAGGTTTGGCCTCGCTCTATGAGAAATACGACAACACCGGCGACAGCAACAGCGAGCTGTCGGCGCAGCTTGGTTATCATCTCGATAAAAAACTCTACAAAAAATTTGGTTTTGTACATGATTTGACATATTATCCGAGTCTCGAAGAGCTATCGGATTACTACATGACAACCTCGGCAGAGGTTCGTGCATATTTTACCGAGCGGTTCTTTGCGAACCTCAAGGCGATACTGAATTACGATGCGACACCGGCTGCAGGCTCCGGTGACACCGATGTGAAGTATATCTTTGGTCTCGGTGTAAACTTTTAGACAGCAAGAAAGAATTTTTTAGGAGTATAAAAACATGAAAAAAACAACGAAAGTCATATACATAGTTTTTTCGGTAATTGTTATTGCAGCCATTATAATCACGGCAGCGGTTGCTTTATTCGCCGACAGGGCCCTAAAAATGGCCGTCGAGTCAGCCGGCTCGAAAGCCCTGAATGTTAAAGTCAAGGTTGATAGTGCAGACCTTTCTATATTTGCCGGCAAAGCAGGTCTGAAGAACCTCGCCATTGACAATCCACCCGGCTACGAGCAGCAAAAATTGCTTGAGCTCCAGGATACCAAAGTTGTGATACAGACAAGCTCGCTTCTCAGTGACACGGTCAGGATAAAAGAAATCAAGCTTGATGGAGCAACCCTTGCCGTCGAGCAAAAGGGATTGTCCAGCAACCTTCAGGACCTTATAAAAGGGATGCCACAGCAGGAAGAACCTTCCGGCAAGAAGCTGCTTATCGATACACTCGAAATCACCAATATTACAGCCAATGTAAAAATGCTGCCTATACCGGGAAAAACAGATATCGTTACACTGAAAATACCCGCCATCAAAATGACCAACCTCGGCAGCGATAAAAAAATCGATTTGGCAGCGCTGACAGGACAGATAATCATGGAAATAGCCCGCGGTATTATCGAACAAGGCCTTGATATTCTGCCAAAGGACATGATTAACGCGATGAACTCAACGCTTGGCGGCGCCCTGAATTTGAGCAAGGATATCTTTGGCGAAGGCAAGGACAAAGGCGAAAAGGTCTTAAAAGGCACCGAAGATATCGGCAAGGGCATTACCGACGGTCTGAAAGACCTGCTAAAAAAGGATAAAAAATAATAGTTTAATGGGCCGGGTTGGAGTCGAACCAACGTAGGCTTACGCCAATGGGTTTACAGCCCATCCCCTTTGGCCACTCGGGCACCGACCCAAAATTACAAGGTAATCAGCCTTATCTTGTTAATATTTTATGGGCTATATGATAATACGGCCCGGCTTTAAATTGCAAGAAAATAGGTAGTGGGTCAATTTGAAATTTAAGAAATTTTATCTTGTTAAAAGCTTATCCGCTATGTAAGATGCTGGTATATGCGTAAGCGGTCAAGCAAAAAAGGTAAAATGGACTTGAATAAATTGGCAGCAGAAATTGTTAATCAGGCAACCAGCGAAACACTTCATGAAACAACATTTGATAATTCCAAAAATCCTGCAGCTGTAGCTCTTGGACGTCTTGGTGGGCTTAAAGGAGGCAAGGCAAGGGCTGAAAAGCTTACAGATAAACAACGTAGGGAGATTGCTAAAAAAGCTGCAGAAGCCCGATGGAAGAAAAAATCAACAAGTAACTGAAGCCTCTTCATCGTATTCTTGCGGTTGTTCTAATTCAATTAAGTCCTCGGTAAAATCAAAGACCATTTGGATGGTAAGATTATATTTATTATTATCGTTATAGCTATCCACATCTGTTTTAAGCTGCCTGCAATCTCCAAGTATTCCCATTCGTCTTTGTTGAAATGCTGTTTTTACTTCAATAAAATCTGCATCCAAATCTATCCAAAAGGTTAGTTGCTTATGTGTTCCATCTGGCAGTATTTTTATATCACGAAGAGCGTGGAATTTTCTAATGCGCCGGCCTTGAGGGTCTGTAAAATATTCCTGTCGCATAGCATCAGAAATTCTTTTTGCAAGTATATCAATTTTTGATACTTGAGGTGCTTCCCACATATTATTACGAATAGCCCATGCAGCAATATCTTTTGATGTAGCAGGCCAAAGTTGTTTGCTTTCGCGGTATTTCAGCACAAATTCCTGCAAATATTGAGTTTCAGTTTTTTTATATCGCATTGCATTCTTCCTTAATTAGTACTAATAATTTTACCCCATCCATCTGTTAAAGCTTCTTGGATTACAATTTCACGTATCGGGACTTGCATATCACAATTCTTATTCCACCCAATTTCACCTTTATGTTTTAATTGTCCAACAACAATACCTGGATGAACCCCCACTATCCTTGCAAATTGATTGATTCTTCCTTCGCTATATAATGGACTAACACGAGCAATAAAAGAATTTAATTTTTCTTGCGGAATCAGCATACCAGCTGCATCGTTATTTGCACGAGTCTCGACCAGTGCATCGTTCCCTATAGATTCTTCTTTAATATCTGCATCTAACATATTTTCATTATTTAAAATATGGCTTAATTCATGTAATAATGTATGCCAGAAATGGTCAATACGGTCGAACCGCAAGGAAATGCCAATTACTGGGCATCCGTCTAAATCTAATGCAGCTCCATCAAGTCTTGTTTTAGGCAAATGTTCAACAACTACAAATCTAATACCCATAGCAGCCAAAATACGAGGAACTTTTCTTGTTTCTTCAGGATAAGCAGCCAGATTGAGAAGTTCTTTAAGATTAGCTTTTACCTTATCTTTATTGAACTTAGATGCCTGCAAACTTTTGGCTAATCCGCGAACACGATAACCCCATGCTGTTTGAGCAACAATAACATCCGGTGTTGGTTTTGCGCTTGTTCGGGCAGCAATGCGCAATGAAGGTGCAGTATCTAAACTTTTAGTTTCATAAAAACGACATAGTTCAGCTTCAAGTTCTGCTAAATCGTTGGTTTTTTTAATCCATACTCTTTTCTGCATTATTTTTATTGGTGCAATCTTATATAAATGCGCCTTTTTTTCTATGGCTGTAGCATCAACATTTTCTAATGATAATGAATATGCAGTTTGTAAATTCAACCATATTTCTGCGCTTGTTCCAAACGCTGCTGCCAATTCAGTAGCTGTTCTGGATGTTACGGATTTGTATCCGTTTAAAATCTGATTCACAACTTGAATCGGTCGCCCCATAATGCTTGCTAAATCAGCTTGTGTCCATCCGCGAGCTTCAATTTCTTCACGGATAAACTCTCCAGGATGAAATATTTCTGCTACCATTAGTGATAATCCTCTATTCTAATTATGCGTACAATGTTTTTGGGTTTATTTTCTATAATTTCAATTATGAGTCGCCATTGGTCGTTAATTCTCATTGAATATTGGTGTTGGCGTTCGCCCTTAAGCTTTTCAAATCTAAGAGACTTTAAAGCATAGAAATCTCTTTCATCCAAAGCCGCACGTATCGTTTGCATACGTTTTCGGTATCCACGTACAATATCTTGTCCGAAACCACAATCGAAAGTATTATCTGCTTCCAACTGTTCAAGGTCATTGCTTGCAAATTCAACTTCCATTTTGACTAATCTTTAATTCTAAGTCGACCATCTATTATAATTATACGACTATAGTTATATATAAGTCAAGAATAAAAAAATATTATTTCATTGAAAGGGTGATTTTTCTTAACAATGCAAAAGCGGTCAAGTATATTGGTCAATATGAATAAACTAACGAATGGCAAAAAATGTCAAGTAGTTGCGTCCCTTGTTGAAGGTAACTCTATTCGTGCTACTGTCCGTATGACTGGTGTGGCCAAGAATACTATTACAAAGTTATTGGTCGAAATTGGTGCAGCATGTTCGGAGCATCAAGACAAGGTACTTCGCAATTTGAATTGTAAACGCATTCAATGCGATGAAATTTGGTCATTCTGTTATTCCAAACAAAAGAATGTTCCCAGCGACAAACAAGGCGAGTTTGGTTATGGAGATGTTTGGACATGGACGGCTATGGACGCTGATACAAAATTAATTCCTTGTTGGCTTGTTGGTTTACGTGACGCTGACTATGCTAATGAGTTTATGCATGATTTGGCCTTAAGACTTTCAAGTCGTGTCCAACTAACAACGGATGGTCATAAAGTTTATCTTGATGCAGTAGATAATGCATTTGCTGGTGAAATTGATTATGCAATGCTTATAAAAATTTATGGTGAAGAACATTCCAATGATACCAAATTCAGTCCTACAAGTTGCATTGGGACTAAACAAGTGGCTATTGTGGGAAATCCTAACAGTTGTCATGTTTCTACCAGTTTTGTTGAACGGCAAAATTTGACTATGAGAATGTGTATGCGAAGATTTACTCAATTGACAAATGCTTTTTCAAAGAAGATTGAGAATTTACAGGCCGCTGTTTCCCTTCATTTTATGTATTATAATTTCTGCCGTATTCATCAATCACTGCGAATAACTCCAGCTATGGCCGCTGGCGTATCCGACCATGTTTGGGAAATATCTGAAATTATTGATTTGTTGAAATCAAATTGACCCACTACCAGAAAATAAAGGAACACCTGTAAAAGCATATAAGAATGTAGCTTGCAAATAATCTAACAGATTATCCACCAGGAATAGTTAAATCTTAATTTTATCGGGCCTAAATTTTAATACTTTAAAAAACAAAGACTTATAAGCTTTTATCCGTACTTTTGTTTTAACATTTCTCTTTTCTGATAACACTGCTCCGTGAAAACGGCTATCTCCGAATCAAGATTCGCACCGGCTGATTCGCCGAAGAAAGCATGGATAATCGGGAAAACCAAATCGGGTTTTCTCTTTCTTAATTCCTTTGCCATCGCTTCGATTTTAGCCGTCGCCACACCCTCCTGCATACAGGTGAAAGGTCCAACATGGAATATGCCGGATACATAAACGCCGGCCTTTGGCCTTGTCAGTTCGTTCATAAAATAATATGCAATCCCCGTGCTAAGCGGCGACTCGCCTTCTATATTTCCGTGAAATTCATGCTCTGCTTCCAGTGTCTTAATTATCTCCATCGGCTTGGGAAGAATATGCCTGCCGTCAAGGGCCTCGTGGAATGGCCCAGCTATTTTGTCTTCAACGTAAGACATATATTTGCCTTTGATAAAAGTTTTGGCTAATCTGGCTGTCTGTTTGAAAGTCCTGACCGGATTAAGGCTTTTAATCCCCAGCCCAATATCGCGCCTCGAATTCCTCTGGTTCATCTGATTAACATAGGCCAGCCAGTCGGTGATCGGGTCTCTTATCACCTCCAGGCCCGACTCCTCTAATTGTCTTATTACATTATTTGTATAAGGGTCATGCTGTCTCATATAGATTTCGCCGATGTACAAAACAAGAGGAAGCCTTTCGCCGTTTTGCATATCGATTTTCCTGAACAGCGATACTGTTTCTTCGCCCCACCGAACGAGGTTTGATGTTTGTGCGCCATCTTCCACTACTTTTCCAAGCTCTTTAAGTCTGACCTGCCTGAGATTCTCTACAGATGTTTTATCCAGAGCGTACGGGTAAAATCTCAGAAATGTGTCCTCAAGCATGTCGGATGCCTTTATTGCCTTGAAAAGGATTTGCTGCATCCGAATCTTATCTGATGAGCCGCTGCCTTCCGGAAGCGGGACGTCAATGTAATCGGTTTCCGAGGATGGCCCCAAAACCGGGATTTTTGACAAGCCTCTC
>Ga0154683_165_pt2 | contig 26077 bp, 21 predicted proteins | sample Rifle2008BG13ft_FD_116112 | JGI IMG/M metagenome (GOLD analysis project Ga0154683, IMG submission 116112) | Planctomycetes bacterium RBG_13_46_10 | reverse complement strand
TGTCATTTGAACGATATTGCTGTTCCATCGTTAATAAATCCAGAAGGCGGTCTAAACAATTCCGCGTGAACGCTTACAAAAAAACAAACTCTTCTTCGGATTAAAACTAACAGAAATCTCTTTATACTGATCCTTGAGAGATAAGCAAGTATTATGCGAATGAAAACTCAAAACCTTACAAAAAGCTGTTGAAAAAAGTCTGTCATTCTCCAATTGTCAAGGGGGAATTTTAAAAAATTTGGTTTTTTTTACAAAAAATATCGCCTTTTTTAGCCTAATAATGCGGTTAAATGTATATATACGTAGTCACCACAATAGACTGCCATTGCCATAACTGTATAGAATAGTAATCAAAGGTGTTGTTAAGGTTCAGACACAATTAGGATGTTCGTAACAGAGTTTGTTGAAGGAGTCGATTCTATTACAGACTTTGGGGAAGGATCCATTGTATGGCCATTGTTGTTCAAACTTTTAGGCAAGATGGCTTGATAGGAAAGATTTGGCTTTCCAAGAAAATCTGGAGGAGTGGTTATGACGAAAAGCACGCATGTCTTTTTAGGAGCTATTAGCACACTGCTAATTTTGGTATTTCTTGCAAATCCTGCCTTGGCGTTGACGCTTAATGGTGCAATCACGGCAATTGCGGACAGACTCGAAGCTGAGCAGATAAAAGATGGTGCTGACATTGGTAGTTGGCCTGAAGAGGCCACCTTCACCGGTTCAATCGTTGCCGGAATGATCGATTCTTACGAGCTGACCGGCGAAAGCGCCTATAAGGATTCAGCGCAACTGGGTGGTAATTATATTTTCAGGACAGCTCAAGGTAGTTTCTATGCTGATGAATCCTTGGCATTCACACGTTTAAGTGCCATCGCAGATGACCCGCTCGATAACGTTTGGCGATCAGCAGTAAGCTACTTCTATTTCCAAATCAAGTATGGCTTCGACGGGGGGACATATGGTTATATTTCTATTCACTCCGGACGTGACCCATCTGAGATTGTAATTAGCCTTGCAAATCTTCTCGTTGCTGCAAACTATGTCAATGCGAAGGATTTGGAGATATGGCGACAAGGATTAATCAATTGGCTCTCCCATGTAGATGACTCTTGCGCCCTTCCTGTAACTACGTTGGGCATAGCCATGTGGGCGCTGGCGAAAACTGGTCCACTGGATGATACACTTATCGATCCTTTTGGTACCGGCGCTCCTTACTGGAATATGAAGAGGCTGAAAGACCTACCAGGCCTTTTGTTAAGTCACCAGGTACCAGATGGGGAGTCAGGTACAGGTAGCTTTTATTGGCGATTTGATCACGGCGACGGCAATTCAGACGAAACACAAATCAGCGGCTACACCGAAGACACGATATTTGCAACACGTGGTCTCATTGCCGCTTATAGTGCTAATCCTGACCCGAACGATCCGAACCTGACCTCGGCGATTCTTTCTGCCCATGAGGTGCTGCTGGGTAGCGTAAGTCCTGACGGTATAATCTCGGAACTACTCTCCCGAGAAGGTGCAGTCTACTACCTGTATGCAGGAGAGATGCTTAACGTTCTTAGAGAGTTGGAGTCGGTTCTACCCAAAGAGAAAGGTCTGGGCCTCGATAACCGGGTAAATTCCATCGAAACTTCAATTGTGGCTAAAAAATCGCTTTAGAGTATAGAGTATGAGGAATCAAATTTATAAATAACTACATTCAGAAACGTTTAGTGGCAAGTGATAATATAATAAAACGTATACTTATAATCTTGTTTCGTGAAGGAGTTAATTATGAAGAACATGGAAAATAAGTTTGGTCTTGAAGGTATGTTTCTATTAGGAATTCTGGTACTGTTAATGATTACAGTATTTGGGATTCCAGCATTTGCTGCGGAAGCGGACGTAGCTACTGGGCAAGTCGCGACGGTAAATGTCATAAGTGTCTTCGATCCATTTTTGTTGCAAAGAGTTACGCTTGCGCCTAAAGTGGTTTCGATTTCAACTGCGCGAGTTGCACGCTCACCAAGAGCCTCCGCCAACAACGGAAACAATGGCAACAACAACGGTAATCCGCCCGTTGTCATACCAGGCAGACGGTCTGTGCGTAGTAATTGGGCGCCGGGTGTACCGCCTGTTATTCCGCCAGGACTACAAGACTAATAAAAGAAGCATGAGCTATTGAGGAGAGGGCGGACCGGTAGTAACGGGTCATATATTACAGGACTCTTATTATCCACCTGCCAAAACGTGAACGGATACTCATATAAGGCAACTATTGCCAAGATGTTGGGTATTTTCGTTATATGTCTAAATGGTTTTATAGATGGAGCTTAAGAACACCTCTATTTAGTTCGCGCATTTAAAAAATTATAATAATTTGAGTGGCTTTGATTGCAGCGGTGTCTCGAGGATGACGACGCTGGGCAGTGGGCGTATGAGGTGGATCAAAGTGAACTTCGTTAAGAACTTGAGGAATTTTATCTCCGTATCGCAAACTCAGGCATTGCGTGATACAATTCTAACGATTCTCTTATGTGTCTGGTTAGTTGGGTGTAGTGATAGGGTCCAATTGCCTTCTTCAGGGCAGTTACTTGAATTCGAGATGGCCGGTCCAGGCGGGCCATCCGTTGATATGGACCGGTTGGTCAAGGCCAAGATAGGCGGAGGGGAATATCATATCGTACCTGGTGACGTCCTGGAACTGACCATGCCAGTCATCTTGCAGGTCGTTACAGCCGAGGGAGGAGGACGTTTTGAACAGTCCACGCCATACATATGCCGGGTCCACGAAACCGGAACTATCACGCTTCCAATTATAGGTCAAATAGAAGTCAAAGGAAGAACTCTCTCGCAGATCGAATCAGATGTTACCGATGCTTATCATCCTGAATATGTCGTTACCCGTCCCACCGTATTTGCCCGCGTATTGGAGTACAAAACAGTTACAGTTTCTATCACCGGAGCTGTCAATAAACCGGGAGTATATTCGCTGCGCAACGATCAGATGTCTCTTGTATCGCTGCTGATGGAAGCGGAGGGCATAGTCGATGATGGGGCTTCTGTTATACAAATAAATCATAGCAACCAGGATGTAACTATCGGCGACAAGGATGCCCCTAAGCCTCTTAATCTAAAGAATACCAAAGAAGTGGAATTCACCAGCCGTTATCCCGGGTCAGATGAAGTCAAGATTCAGTTGTATTTTCAGCAGGAAGCTCCATCGAGCACAATTGGTATACTGACTATAAGGCAAGATGAAAAAAGTCTGCTCACTGATCAAATAGACCTCGCAGACAAAAGTGAAAGATTGCTTCTGCTGGATAAGTTGGCACGAACCGGGCCGCCTGTTTCAATCGTTGACATAGAACAAAAGCTCAATGAACTGAAAGAGTCACTCACCGCCAAGTTTGGCAAATATAAAGGTGGAGACAAAGGTACAGATTCGAACATAGACCTTAGCAGCCTGCTAACCGCAAGTTCAGCTCTCCAAGAGAATCTGGCCCCGGCAGAATCTCGAGTCTCTAATACCAGCCTGGAGCAAAAGCTAAATCCTCCGGCAAAAAGAAAGTTGCTTGAATACCGCCAAAGCGCCAGTGACAGGCAACAAGAGGAGTCCAAAATAGCCGACAGGGACAGAAAGCCAAGAACTGAAAGAATCGCCAATCAAGGTACATTTCAAGAATCCAAACCCCTTGTTCTCCCGGTCAAGGGACTTAATATACCCTTCGCGGATGTTGTGCTCCAGGATGGAGATGGTGTCATCGTTGAACCGTTGCAGCCGCTACTCGTTACAGTTATTGGACTCGTGAACAAACCAGGTAATTTCCCTTATCCACCCGACGTCCGCTATAACCTCGTACAGGCATTGGCCTTTGCTGGCGGCCTGAATGATGTTGCGGATCCTCGCTACGTGACCGTCCACCGCTTAAATCCCGATGGTACAATTGTAAGTGCGGTTTTTCCAATTAAAGATGGTTCACGGCTTACAGATGCCGCAAATAACTTAATAAGGCCTGGTGATATCGTGGATGTCGAACATACACCAAGAACACGTACCGCGGTGTTTCTGGACAGGGTATTCAGGGTCAATATCGGCACGTACACGAGCTTGGATACTGTCTGGGACTAAGGAGGCTTGGAGACAAACAATGAATTTGGCCAAACAGAGATCGTAGGACACAATATGATAGACCAGCAGGAAAATAACGGACACGCAGGACTGGCGAATTCGCATGTGGGAATGCCTCTACCTACGCAAATGATGTCCGAAAGTCTGGTTCTGATCCTGTGGCGCAGCCGATGGATTGTGCTGTTGACCACGGTTGCGGTTCTGGCAGCAGCTTTGATCTACGTGACCAAGGTGACGCCTGTTTACACCAGCACTTCCAGGATTTACGTTGAACAGAGCGGTCCGAAGATTTTTGCTGAGACGCAAGAGGGTGTCATGACCCAATCCAAGAACTACCTCTACACACAGGCCGAATTGCTTAAATCCACACCTATCCTGACCGCCGTTCTTGATACTGCCGGCATACAGCAGATGCAGACATTTTCCGAGGTGGACAACCACATTTCTTATCTTAAAAAAACCCTGAATGCTACCGTAGGAAAAAAAGATGATATCATCAGTATATCATACGATTCGCCGTATCCGAATGAAGCTGCTCAGCTGGTAAATACGGTCATAGATTCCTATATAACGTATCATGCAACTCAAAAACGCAGCACCTCAAGTGAAATCTTAAAAATCCTTCGAGCCGATAAGACTAAACGAGACAAAGAGCTGTCAGAAACGCTCAAAAAACTCTTGGATTTTCAGAATGATAACCCGGATATAGTCCTCGAGGATAGCCGGGGTAATATTCTAATCGAACAGCTTCAAAGGTGGTCCACACTCTTGACAGAGGCTAAGCTTAAAACCATCGAGAGAAACTCGGCCTATGAATCCACGAAAGAGATGGTCAGTGATCCTGTTAAGCTCCAGCAGTTTATCGAAGCACAACGGGCCAGGGGTATGTATATCCCCCAAGACAGTGAAAAAGCGAAAATCAAATCCAGACTCGATGAGTTGCAGGATCGCCTTGCAGGCAGTTTGCGACAGATGACTCCAGGCCACCCTGTGGTTATAGCGATTGAGAGTGACATTAGCCGCTCAAAAGCGCAGATTGCCAATCTGGATGACGAGTTCTCACAGGCCCAGCTTGCTGTGTCAAAACAAGAGTCCTTAGCTGCGAAAGAAACGGAAGATCAGATCGCCAAGTACTATGAAGACCAGCGTAAACAAGCCGTTGCGCTCAATCAACAGATCAATAAGTACACACTGCTGCAGTCAGACTGGGAACAGACGAAAAAGGATTGCGACATTCTCAACGACCGGATGAAAGAGCTCAGCGTCACCGAAGACGTTGGGGCCCTTAACATAAGTATTCTCGAGTACGCGCGTCCTGCGGACAAACCATCCAAACCCGAGAAGGCCAAGTACATGGCAATGGCACTGGTAATGGGTCTTATGCTCGGGGGCGGTTTGGGTCTGCTTCGCGATTTTATGGACCAGACGCTCCATTCTGCAGAAGATATTTCAGCTGTTCTAAGTATGCCGGTTCTGGGCGTCGTGCCATCTATGTCCCGACGGGAAAGCGTTACAGACCGGGGCCGGAAAACATATCTGGATTCAAAATCCAATTGGGCAGAAGCCTATCGCACGATACGCACAGCCGTATTCTTCGGTGCACCCAAAGACGAGGCAAAGACCATATTGGTCACTTCGCCGATGCCGGCTGATGGCAAGACCACCCTGGCAAGCAACATGGCCATTGCAATGGCACAGGCGGGGCAAAGGGTCCTCATTCTTGATGCAGATTTCCGAAAGCCAATGCAACATAGAATCTTCAAACTCAACCATGAGAATCGAGGGCTTAGCAGCGTACTTGCCGGGGCTGCGAGACTGGAAGACGCTATCCATCAAACCGAAGTTAAAGGCTTGGATCTGTTAGCCTGCGGGCCGGAAGTGCCTAATCCTGCTGAGATACTAAATAGCGATACCTTTGCTAAACTCCTTGAGCGTCTTTCAAACAAATATGACCGCATCGTGATTGATTCGCCGCCCGTTATGCCTGTAACCGACGCCCAGATACTTGCCGCGATCTGCGATATAACGCTATTGGTACTGAGAGCGGAAAAATCGACCAGAAGGAATTGCCTACAAGCCAAGCATGGCCTGTTGAGCGTCGGTGCTCACGTCCTCGGGGTGGTTGTGAACGATGTTCCAAAGAAAGGCCACTATGGCTACTACGGCTCTTACGGATACTACTACGGCGACGACCGCAAAAAGAAAAAGACTGGAGATAGAAGGCCAGATGGAGTCGTGAAAGATTCTGCTTTGGATGCAAAGGCAATTGATTAGGAATGGCAAATGACAGACTCTGTGAGGGAAAACTTAATTGATGGTGAAAATGGCAGTCTATATGTGAACAACAAGTGGGAGAGATTCACCGATATCCACTGCCATTGTTTGCCTGGCCTTGATGATGGCCCTTCCACAATGAAAGAGGCACTTGCACTGTGCAGGATGCTGGCTGCCGAAGGAATAGCTACCATAGTAGCAACACCGCACCAGCTCGGTCGTTTTGAGAGTTTTAATGAAGCGGCAACTGTGAGAGAAGCTGTTAACAACCTGAATGAATCACTCAAAAACAACGCAATCCCGGTTGAAGTTGTTCCCGGAGGCGAGGTTCGGGTAGATGAGAGAATATGCAAGCTCCTTGAGTCTGACAGAATTCTTACACTTGCCGACGGCGGTAAATACCTGCTTCTTGAACTTCCGTATCAGGTCTTTATAGATATCGAACCGCTCCTGATAGAACTTGCCTCTATGGACATCCAATCAATAATCTCGCATGCTGAAAGAATCCTTCCTACAGCAGCTCAGTCAAACTTGCTACTGCACTGGCTTGATCAATCAGCGCACTTTCAAATCACTGCATCCAGTCTGTTAGGTGATTTTGGACCGGAAGCACAACGGGCCGCATGGGATTTTCTAACTTCTGGCCGGGCAGCACTTGTAGCGACCGATTCACATGATATAGACTCTCGCAAACCCAGAATGAGAACTGCGTTTAGGCACATTAGCGACAAGTTGGGTAAAGAACTGGCTCATCTGGTCTGCATCGAGAATCCATTAAGGGTGATAAATGGCCGGGATATACTTCCTCTTTCACTCTGCGATCAAAAGGAGATAGACCGTTGAAAGAACGCCGAATCGATCTCAGTATTACGGAAGATAGCATGAGCAGATTCGATAATGTGATTGAGTGGCTGCTGATATCGCTTCTCGCATTTATGCCTCTTGCGTTCGGCGCTGTGCATGCCTGGAGCGAAGAGATCGTATTGGTCATAGCGGCAGCAATTTCCGTTTGCTTTTTGTTGAAGCTTGTCTTTGAAAAAAATCTGCGCATTATTTGGTCCTGGGTTTATATACCGGTGGCCCTGTTTATTCTTGTAGCTGTATTTCAGCTTATTCACCTGCCAACGAGCTTGGTAAGCATAATTTCGCCGAACACTGCTGCGACGAAGCAAGAGCTTCTTAGTGATTTGCCCAATTCGAGTGAGTTTCTCAGCTCGATGACTCTTAGCTTTTATCCAAACGCCACAAAACAGAATCTGCGATTAGTTTTAGCCGTAGCAGCAGTTTTTTTCGTGGTTGTAAATGTATACCGCCGACCGGACCAGATAAAACGGCTTTTAGGCGCAATCGCCATTATTGGCGGTGCAATCGCTTTACTGGCGATTGCACAGGACCTGCTCGGCAATGGGAAAATATACTGGCTCGTACCTCTTGAGAGGGGGCGGGCCAATTCCGGTCCTTTTGCCAATCATAGCCACTATGGCCAGTTTATGAATTTATCAATTGGAGCGGCTCTTGCACTTATATTAGTTAAAGCCCACGAGATATTCACAGGTAAGCAAGTTACCCCTGCTGTTGTCATCGAATACCTTGGCTCGTCTGAGGCAAAAACTCTATGGTTGCTCACAGCAATGATCATTCTCGGAGCAGCTACGATTTTCCTGTCACTGACCCGAGGTGGTATGGTAAGTATGTTTATCGCAGCAGCCTTTACCGTGTTGATCCTCAGTTGGCGACAGTCTCTAAAAGGCCAGGGTTGGATAATCGCCTTGCTGGCACTTGGGGCATTTATCTGTGTACTCTATATAGGTTTCGACGCTGTTTATGATCGTCTCGCCACTCTTCAGGAGTTACAGCAGGCGGAAGGAGGCCGTTGGCAGATTTTGAAGGACATTTCGACTGCCTGGGCAAAGTTCCCCCTCTTTGGAACGGGGCTGGGTACGCACTCCGTTGTATTTTCAATGTTCGACCGCTCAATGATCGCAGCTCTCGCTGCTTATGCAGAAAACGAGTATGCCCAGGCTGCCGAGGAGACGGGCATTGCAGGCCTGTTAGCTCTGGTTGTCTTTGGCATCCTGGTATGGATAGCGTATGTTCGCAATGTAAAAGCCGCATCCGTGCCGATTCGCTCGGCGGCTTATGGTCTTGGATTTGGGCTGCTGGCAATTTTACTCCACAGCTTAAGCGACTTTGGTCAGCACCTGCCGGCCAACGGATTCCTCTCTGCCGTATTTTGTGCCCTTATGCTGGGCTTAGCACTGCCTGGACAAAAAGGCCATCTATTTAGCACAACTGCAACTGCACTGCGATTATCAAGAGGCTTGCGCATTGCCGGATTGGTGTGTGTATCAGGAGTTTGGGCCTGGATTCTGCTCAGCGCCAATACGGCCCGGCTTGCCCAGGCGAACTGGAATAAAGCTCTCGCTGCCGAACAGAACCTGGCGGCGGAAAACTGGCAGGGCAGCGACGAAGAATACATAAACTTGATTTCACATGCGGCTAAAGCCGCCGATTATCAGCCTGACAACGTTGAGTATCGGCACTGGCTTAACGTCTACCGCTGGAGGTCTATAAGCAGAACTACCGATCCGAATACCGGCGAGCTTATTATCTCCGAACCAGTAAAGGAATTTGTGGACCGTATAGTCGATGATTTCCATAAAGTACGGCAACTCTGTCCGACGTATGGGGCAAGCTATTGCATAGTCGGACAGCTTGAGATGTTGATTCAGGATGATCCTAACGGCGCTGACCGTATCCGAAAAGGCTTTAAGCTCGCACCTTGTGACCCTACAGTCTGTTTTGCCGCCGGCCTTCTCGATACAGAAGAACAACAAATCGACGCATCATTTGAAAAGCTAAGCAGGGCTGTTGAGCTTGACGGCAGATTTTTTCGTAACGTTGTTGATGTATACATCAATCGCGTGGGACGACCCGATCTGGCGGTAGCTATTGCAGGAGATAATACCGGATGGCTAAGCTATGTAGCCAATGCTCTTGCGGATATAGAAGAGCACAAAGACATAGTTGAGAAGGCACAAGCCCGGGTAGTAGAGCTGCTAAAAGAAATATGTTCCGGCCCGGATGCTTCAGCTTCTGTATATGCCTCTCTTGCATATGTTTACAGAAGAGATAAAAATAATGAAGCGGCTATGGAATATTACAACAAGGCTCTGGATTTGGATTACGGCCAGGTCCAATGGCGATTTGAATTAGCGAGACTCTACGCAGAGACAGGCAAGGCACCCGAGGCGATCCATGAGGCAAGGATATGCCTGCGCCTTCGTCCACAATTCGAGCCGGCGAAGAGACTCATTGAGCAACTTTCCGTCCTGCCCGAACCTGTAGCCGAAGGAAATACGACGCCTTAGTGCGTCTTAAAGATAATATGACTCGGCCTTCTCAAGGATGTTGGGATTTTGTGGAAGAAGGTTGAGAGAATAGAGAAATTTGTCGCGTGCACTAAGGGGAACGGAGTGCGCGCAGAAATAACGGCAGCGATTAGCTGATAGCCATTAGCTAATTACTGAATCCTAATCAATACCAATATGAAATAAAAAACTTTCGTGATATAAAAGTTTGGCATAAGGCACACTGCTTAGCAATAAAGATTTATAAAGTCACTGACTCTTTTCCACGAGAGGAAACATACGGCCTAATAAGCCAGATTCGTCGTGCGGCTGCTTCAGTTCCAACAAATATAGCAGAAGGTTGTGGCAGAAATACCGACACTGAACTGGCTCGTTTCATGGAGATAGCCTCCTGTTCGGCAAGCGAACTTGATTATCTGATTTTGCTTGCTAATAATATTGGTCTCCTTGATGACAGCAGTTACAAGGAATCCTCAGTCGAGCTTGTAGAAATCAGGAAAATGCTGACAACCTTCATTAAGACCGTTCGAAAGACCGCTAATCACTAAGAGCTAATTGCTAAAGGCTAAAAAATGCTTAAGTTATCTGAAAATCCGGCTATTTTAACACCGGACGTCCAATCCCTTGCCGATTTTACCGGTACGTGGTGGGCGGCTTATACAAAGTCGAGATTCGAAAAGGCCTTTGCATGGGACATGTTAAGCCACGGTATAGGCTACTTTCTTCCTATGCGTGAAAAGGTCATTTTCTCCGGCGGCCGCAAACGGCACATTATGTCACCTCTTTTCAAATCATACGTGTTTTTCTGCGGCACAGAGCAGGACCGCTATACCGCCCTGACAACGAATCGCGTCTCCCGAACGATAGAAGTTGCTGACCAGGAAAGCCTGATCGAAGAGCTTTTGCGAATAGAGAAGGCTCTTTTGAGCAAGGCCGTAATTGACAATTATCCCCGTCTTCCTATAGGCCGCCGCTGCAGAATCATCTCAGGCCCCATGATGGGAATCGAAGGTGTGGTAATCAAAAGAAAAGATGCAAAAGCCCGCATGGTCCTTGAAGTCACCATCCTCGGCCAGGGCGCTGTAGTGGAAATCGACTCCGACCTGCTGGAGCCGATATAGTCTTAGCTCAACGCTATCCGCTAATCGCTAACCGCTAATAGCTAATCATGAAAACCTATTTGTGTGTATATCTTGGCTCTGCTTTTCTTGCGCTGGTGATAACGCCGGTTGTTATCTGGCTTGCCCGCCGGCTGAAAATCGTCGCCGTTCCGGGTCCGCGGCACATTCACACGAAACCTATATCGCATATCGGAGGCGTGGCGATATTTCTTTCGATGATGCCTCTGAGCATTTCCGTGCTGTTCTTGTCGAACATTATCGGCGATACCTTCCGCAATATCCTGCCTGAACTTACCGTTCTGCTTTCAGCTGCCGGTTTCATATTTTTTATCGGGTTGATCGACGACATTAAGACCAAGGGCCTGCGGGCGAGAATAAAGTTTCTCGCCGAGATAGCTGCTGCTATCGCTGTCTGTACCGCTGGTGTCAGGATAGAATCGGTCGCTATCACCGAGCAGCTTACGCTAAACTTCGGCTGGTTCTCCTGGCCATTGACGATATTCTGGATTGTGGGTATCACCAACGCCGTGAACCTCAGCGATGGTCTCGACGGTCTCGCCGCCGGGATTTCCGCTATCGCCTGTGGAGTGATTGCCATACTTGCCATTCATAACGGCCAGGTTGTTATGGCTGTATTGATGCTTGCTCTTCTTGGCAGCTTGAGCGGTTTTTTGTTTTACAACTTCAGTCCGGCAAAGATTTTTATGGGTGATTGCGGCAGTATATTCCTGGGTTTCACAATTGCCTCTTCCAGCGTGCTGTGCTCGAGTAAATCGCCCGTTATGGTCGGCCTGGCCCTGCCGCTGCTGGCACTGGGGGTGCCGATTTTCGATACACTCTTTTCAATGCTCCGGCGTTTCATCGAGCGCCGGTCCGTATTCGCCGCCGACCGCAGGCATTTCCACCACAAACTCATCGATTTAGGCCTCAATCAACGCCTCGTCGTTGTGACGATATATATAGTGACCCTAATAGCCGCCGGCCTGGGGATGTTTATGATGGTCACTCGTAATATTGGCTCGCTTGTTGTTTTCTTCTGCATTTTATTGTTGCTGCTGCTTGCATTCCAGCTCGTCGGCTCGGTCCGGTTAAAAGAAACAATTGAGGGCCTCCAGCGAAAATATGCAATAAGCAACCAGGAACACGAGGAGACACGAGGCTTCGAGGATGTCCAGCTGCATTTTCGTAACGCTCGCACTTATGACCAGTGGTGGTCCGCGGTCTGCAGAGCCGCCCAGCAAATGGACTTCGCCTGGGTCTCTCTAAAGACCAAAGGCAAAGATGGAACGGTTTGCACCGAAGTCTGGCGAACAACCAAAGCTCAGCCGGACCTCTCTGTTGTCGTTACTATGACTATCCCGCTCCGCAATCACGATAAGGCCGGGCCAATAGAGTTTGAAATAGCCGTCACGGTCAACGGCTCATACGAATCCGCCGGCCACCGAGCAACGCTGTTTGGCAGACTGATCGATGAGCACAAAGTAATAAGCAGCGGTTAGCGTACGGTGTGTAGTTTGGAGGCTCAATCAGCGAAAACAATCGGCGAATATTGGTCGGCTGGAATTTAATTGCAGGTTTTGAAGAATTGCGTTATAATCAAGCCTTGTACGAGTGGAATCAGGGCATATTTGCCGATAGGTAAAAAAGTTATACCGGATCGATTGGCCAAAACTAAGAACTGAAAAACTTAAGGTTGATGTTATGCGTTCCGCACCGAAATTGAATCCCAAATATGTAATAGACGTCAACGGCAATAAAAAAGCTGTCATATTGCCTATTGAGGAGTATGAAGAGCTTATCGAGGATCTGCAAGATTTGGCAGTTGTTGCTGAGAGGCGGGAAGAGCCGGTTATACCTCATGCAGATGTCATGGAAGAGTTAAAGCGGAATGGCTACCTACTAAGTAGTGATTAGCGCATAGCTCATAGCCATTAGCTAAAAGCCGCCTTCTCGACTTCTCGTCTTCTCGTATACTTGTCTTCTTCTTTTTACCCGTTTTCTCGCATGCTCGTATTCTCGCCTACTCGTCATCTTGGCTACTCGACTTCGCTATAAGCTATTCGCTAAAAACTAACCGCTGCTACTACAATGAAAAAAGTCTCTCTAATTTTTGGTACTCGGCCGGAGGCTATCAAGCTGTGTCCTTTGTTCCTGGAATTTAAGAGGCATTCGGAGTTTCAGCCGCATGTCTGCGTCACCGGACAGCACCGTCAGATGCTCGATCAGGTTCTGGATGTTTTCGAGGTTGTCCCTGATGTTGATCTGGATCTTATGGAGCCCGACCAGACATTAGCTGGGCTTACTTCTCGGGCTGTGATTGCAATAGACAGCTACGTAGCAAGGCACAGGCCCGACATCGTAATTGTCCAGGGCGATACTACAACAACATTTTGTGCGGCGCTGGCGGCTTTCTATAACAGGATTCCTATCGGTCACGTGGAGGCGGGCTTGAGGACGTGGAATAAGTTCTCTCCATTCCCCGAAGAAATCAACCGGCTGATGACAAGCCATCTTGCGGACCTGCAATTTGCCCCTACCCAACGGGCCAAGGAGAACCTTTTGAGGGAGGGCATACCCGAAGACAGAATTTTCATAACCGGAAACACCGTCATCGATGCGCTGCATATCGCAATTGAAAAGGTGCGGAAGAATCCACCCGCTATACCGAGCTTGCCGGTGGAACTACTTAATGGAGATAGTCATAAGCCTGTGGTTCTTATCACCGGCCATCGGCGCGAAAACTTCGGTGCCGGTTTTGAGAGTATCTGTGGAGCTATATCGGAGCTTTCAAGGCGGTTCTCTAATGCAGCTTTCGTTTATCCTGTGCATTTAAATCCGAACGTGAGAAAACCGGTATTCGATATTTTATCAGGCCGCAGCAATATCTATCTAATTGAACCATTGGCATATATGTCGTTTGTAGCCCTTATGGATCGGAGCCGAATCGTCTTAACGGATTCGGGCGGCGTACAGGAAGAAGCGCCCGGCCTCGGCAAGCCCGTGTTGGTGATGCGAGATACCACAGAGCGACCGGAGGCGGTTGGGGCTGGAACAGTCAAGCTTGTTGGGACTGACAGAAGAATGATCGTTGATGAAGTTTCGACATTACTCACCGATGAGAAGTCTTATATTGCTATGGCCAATGCGGTGAATCCTTACGGCGATGGCAAGGCCTGCGAAAGGATAGTCCGGGCTATTGCGGACAATAATATATGCTAAATATCGGCGTCAAGAAGGCGATATATACCTGCTGTCCGGATTTCCTGCATCCTGCCTTAAATCGTGTGGAAGCTTCTGAGATAGGATACAGGTTGGCAAAAGGAGTGTTCTGGTCGATGGCCGGGGCCGTAATCTCACGCGGCTTGATGTTTGCTGCTTCTGTTCTCGTTGCCCGTATGCTGGGCAAGACAGGTTTTGGTGAATTGGGAATTATACAGTCCACAGTTGGCATGTTCGGTGTGTTTGCCGGGTTTGGCCTCGGCTTAACCGCCACCAAGCATGTTGCGGAATTCCGCAGCAGTGACCCAGCACGAGCCGGACGGATTATCAGCCTATCCTGGCTGGTCGCCATGTTAACCGGTGGCCTGATGGCTCTGGGGCTGTTTATCTTCGCCCCTTTGCTGGCCGTGCACACGATCAACGCCCCGCATCTAACCGGCGTATTGCGAATCGGCGCCTTGATACTGTTCATCAACGCCCTCAACGGGGCGCAGACCGGCGCATTGTCGGGGTTTGAGGCCTTCAAAACCATCGCTCATGTAAATCTTTTTGTCGGCCTGATCTCTTTTCCCATTCTGGTAGGCGGGGCATATTTCGGCGGCCTTACCGGAGCGGTTTGGGCATTAGCAATTAACCTCGGCGTCAACTGGCTGCTCAACCATTTAGCCCTGCGTAAAGAGGCAAGGCGATACAACGTCCTTTTCGCCTTTGGGGATTGCAGCCGGGAACTCCCCGTTCTATGGAGATTCAGTTTGCCGGCAGTGTTAGCTGGTTCAATGGTTGGCCCCATTGATTGGATATGCAGCGCATTATTGGTAAATCAGCCCGATGGCTATGGTGAGATGGGGATATACAATGCAGCCAATCAATGGTATGTAATGCTCATGTTTCTTCCGGGTTTACTGGGGCAGGTTGTTTTACCAGTTCTCTCGGAACGCCTTGGCCAAAAAGAGACAAACCAGACGATGAAGACAATGGTTCTCGCGATTAAGGTGAACGGGCTATTAGTGTTACCACTTGCTCTATTGGCGAGCATCGCCAGTCCTTACATAATGAATCTCTACGGCGAGGGTTTTAAGAGCGGCTGGCCGACTCTGGTTGTTGTTCTCTTGACGACCGGACTGCTCGCCATCCAAACCCCCGTTGGGCAGATTATTGCGGCATCTGGAAAGATGTGGGTCGGATTCGCTATGAATCTCGGCTGGGCTTTCACATTCATCTTGGGCACGCTGCTCCTTGTTGATAACGGCTCTCTGGGTTTGGCTATCGCTAGGGCGGTGGGTTATGTTTTCCACACAATCTGGGTGTTTGGCTTTGCCTACTATCTTCTGACTGCGGCTAAGGCAGCTTCACACACCGGCGTGTGCACTGTTGATAAACATAGGGGAATTATGAACATTAATACAAAAGATTATTGGGAGAACAGATTCGTAACGGGAGATTGGGAGGAAAAACTTGGGCGGGCTCAGACCAAGCAATTCGCAGAAATGCAAATAAAGTACTTAAAGATTGCGTCTGACTTCTCAGGCACGATCCTGGATTTCGGATGCGGCCTCGGTGACGCCATACCTGTGTATCGAGCTGCATATCCACATGCTTCGCTGATTGGGATGGACATATCCGAAGTAGCAATTACGAAGTGTACAGAGAGATACGGCAGTTTTGCGCAGTTTATCCAAGGTGACTATGCGGATGTCCCGGAGGTGGATGTTATTATTGCATCCAATATCTTCGAGCATCTATCAGACGACATTAGAGTAGCAGCCCATTTGCTGACCAAGTGCCATGACCTGTTTATCATAACCCCCTATAGGGAAACCTTAACGCTGGGCACGGAGCATATTAACTCATACGATGAGGATTATTTCAAGGCACTAGTACCGTACGATTATACCGTGTTTTTTTCAAAAGGCTGGGGTTCACATGGTTGGTATCTCTGGCTAAATCAGTATCCGAAAAACATTCTCCGGCCCTTTTTTGGGAAACAAATCGTCCGGCGCCAGAAGCAGATTATGTTTCATTTTGATAATGGAACACATACATGGGGCTGATTGGCCAAGTACAGGAAACGCGCGGCTACACCTCTGTCACGGGTCAAGGAGGTGAGTTATTCCCAGTTATGAACGAGGCATTTGATAGGTCATTCATCCGGCTATTTTGCCCCGGGCTCGATGAACGATTTTCGCATCTACAGCCGGGCGCTGACGGAAGAACAAATCCACGAACTCTACAGCCTGTGAGGATATATGATACAATCGGGCGACGTGATGCGAAAACAACCTATCGCATGGAGTGAGTAAATATGGGGCTAAGTCTATTGATTATCTCCAAATCTTTCCCTCCGAATAATTCAGCACAAGCCCTGCAGAGCGGTAAGGTGGCGGAAGCCATTGCCGATGCCGGTGTTGATGTGCGGGTGATAGCAGGTATCAAAGATAGCGATGAACGACCGCATATGTCGGGGATAAAGTACATACCATATCAGGAAATTGCACATTCTGGCAAAACGGGTGCCCTAATATCAAAGGCACGAAATTTATTATATCATCGGCACTGGATAAGAAATTGTGTGCGAGAGGTAAAGCGCTCGATAGAGGAATTTCGCCCTAATATAATAATGTCAGTTTCTTCGCCTATTGAGTCCCATCAAGTTGTCCTTGATCTTGGGAAAAAACGCGATGTGAAATGGGTTGCATATTTCAGCGATCCTTGTCCAGCATGCATCTCTCCAACACCCTACAGATATTGCCGAAATGCTCTGATAGATGCTTATGATAGAGGTAAGGCAAGGTTGATTCTGAGTCAAGCAAATGCCATCATTCTTCCCAGTCCATACATGGTGGGGATTTTCGAATCGGAGCTTGGAGTACAAATAGCAGGTAAAACTGTGGCAATTCCACACATCGGAACTATATCAAACTTGAAACCGATGGCGATAGAACATGAATATAGCGGATGGTTGATTCATGTTGGAGGAATTGCCCGCCAACGTTGCTCATCTGCCCTACTGGAAGGCATTAATTTTCTCAAAAACGAACGTGACTATCGTTTTCCGGGACTCCTTTGTATTGGCGATGTGTGTCCCGAATTCAGAGAAATGGTGCATGCTGCAGGACTGGAGGACTGTATCCATTTTGCAGGCCATATGAATCCTCATGCTGCAGAGGAATATGCACGTAATGCAGGGTGCTTACTGTTGCTTGAAGCAGCGATGTTACGCAGCGTCTTTCTGCCAAGTAAGTTTGGAGACTATGTGATGACGGGACTACCGATTCTCGCCATCACACCACATATCAGTGCGGTGCGAGACTATATGAAGCGCTACAGTCCAGGCATGGCTGTTTCCCACAACGCAAAGGAGATTGCTGCTGGGCTCCGGATCCTTTTTGGAACGCATGCCAAGGATGACATCTTCCGAGGTGAGGGGTCTACCGAGCTTCAAGACGAATTCAGCGCTCGGTTCGTGGCGGGGAGGTACATACAGGTCTTCGAGACAGTACTCGGCCGTTCTACAACAAGAAATAGTTATGAACATTGATCGACACCTGTACTATCGAAATATGGTGATCCGGCAGTGTTTTTGATAGGGAGTATTATATCCTACCAAACCAGCGTTCTTCGTTTTTTGACTCCGTTAATATCGAATCGTTAATTCGGCAGGTCTTTGTGAGGATCAAGTCGTAATGGTTTCGGCAATTGTGGAAAGGAAAGACCGGCATAGAGGCAAGTTTATTCGTACGTGGCTATCAGTGTGTATTGTCCTCACACCAGTGATTGATGCTTTATCGGTTGACAAAACGACCTCTGGATTATTGTCATTGCAGTTGATAAAAGGCATTCTGCTTGCGATTGGCATATTGTTGGCACTGGGCTTGAATTCAACACAATTGTTATCTGCCTTTAACACCCCGGCGAAAATCATCACTTTTTATATGGTATATATCCTGGCATCGAGCACAGTGATATTTCGCACATATCCGTTAATATCTCTAGGCCATATGAGTTATTTCCTGTTTGCGTATGTCGTATCCGTCACATTGGCCCGTACTAACATGATCGACATTACCTGGATCAAACGCAGAGCAGTCATTGTCATTCTCACGACGGGCATAATCCAAGTGTATTATTACTTTGTCCAGGGTGGCACATCTGCAGAATATGGTACGACATATGTTCTTGGAGGAAGTCGTGGAGCCGTTGCTGGGATATCCGAGATGTTGACAATGGCTTCGACCGTCTTTGTTTATGATGTGTTGCATAGAGGCAGAATTGTTATTTTCTTAACCGCTACGTTACTGAGTATCTGCACTCTTCGCAGAACATCGTTTTTAGCAACCTTGGTCGCTTTCAGCGCCGCTGTGTTGGTCGATTTCAGAGATCGTAGGGTCCTGGCATGCCAGCCAATAGTCTCTGTGACTGTTCTGATACTCACCGTAGCTGTATTCCTCAATCTCACGCCATGGGGTGCAGCGATGCGGGAACGAGTCACAGATGTAGGTGGTTCTGGTCGTGTAACCTTGATTTCACTCGGTTGGAATATGTTTTGTAATTCCAGTGTGCCACAGAAGATGCTTGGTGAGCCAGGTCTGTTTTACGACAAGACAGAGAGCCTATTTGGTGTAGCCATGGGGACACATTTGGAATTCCTAGATATCCTGTTGAATTACGGTATGTTTGGCCTGGCTTTTCTGTGCTCTTTCTACGTTGTGCTCTTACGGCAGTGCGCGCGATTTTACTCTAACAGAGAGGAGTTCTATTCTCTGCTTTGCGCTTCGATAGTCCTTTTTATTATAACACTGCTTTCTGGTGGAGGAACATTTGTTCCTAAGAACATAATGTTTTGTGTTATTGCCGGTTGTTCATATGGTATTCTGGCACAGACCTCTGCCTTAATTCCGCAAGTTAAAATTGGATCTCTTTCCGTATTGGATGTGCGGCAAAAGCGCATTTATTAAGATACAAGTCTTACACCCGGTAAAACTTTGCTCTATGAGAATATTAGTTTAAATCTGGATTACAGCAGTTTGTAATTGGTTAGATATTTACGCGTTGTGCAAGTTTTTGGAAACAGCGTTTTTGTTCTGAAAAGGAGGCTGATTTTTAGTATTTTGGCCAGCAAATGAAATTTAAACCTTGTTCTTGAACTAAAAACAAAGATTGCGATAAGAAACTCGCACAATGCGTTAGATATTTGTACGATGGTTGAGCAAGAGCCAAAATACCATAAAGGTGATTTAACAGATCCCGATCACTGGGACACGGTCTGGTCGATGCTTCCACGAAGCGATAGTGTGATGGCATGGATACGCCATAAATGGCAGTGGAAGCTGAATCGTTTTCTGTGCCGTCAACTTGATGCTTTGGGCAAGAGAGATTCTATAGATGTTCTGGAACTGGGTTGTGCTCCTGGAACAATGCTGGAGAGGATTTATCGACTTCGGCCGCAGCATCGTCTCCATGGGATCGATTTTTCGATAGATGGTATCGAAATGTGCCGAGCGCGACTCAAAGCAAAACGAATTCCTGCCACTGTTTACCATGGAGACATACGAACAATCGAATTACCTCCAATCTATCAGATGATTGTTTCTTTCGGACTCTTAGAACATTTTCAAGATCCGATTGAAGTACTTCATTGCCACTGTCGTTTTTTGGCTCCTGGTGGAATCGTTCTCGTTACAGTGCCCAATTTCGCGGTCCCGATAGTGCACACGTGGATTAAGTTGACTGTTCCGGAGATTCTACAGACTCACAATTTCGCAATAATGACATAAACAGCGATGAGGAGAATCCTCCAGCAGGTAGGTTTGTCTAAGATTACAGTTGGGAGCGAAGGGGGGCCGCTGCTTCCGGCCAATATATATAGCACGGGCATCACAAAATACCTCTTGCATAGCTTCGCGCTTGCTTGGAACGGGGTGATGAAGCTACTTCCAAAATATAGAAAATGTGATGTGGAAAGCATTTATCTATGGAATTGGCCGGAGAGATGTAAAGTGATTGGGCAAGATCATAGGTAATGCAATATGGAAGGAATATATAGACTACATTAGATTGTGACGTATCCGATAACATGCACGCAATCATTTGTAGAGTAATTTCGCAATGGTTAATGCTCTCTTAATTGAATCATGCGATTTTGTTTCGTTTCCTATAGGTGGGCAATTATCATTCGCTCGACAGATGATGATGGCTTTTGGAAATCGCCTTGCCTTGGTTGGTGTTTCTACAGATGACACGCCTGTCGGCAAATGGATTAAGAAAGACATTGATGGCATTGATTATGATTATTTTGCTTTTGCTCACAGGCAAGTTAGGGGAAAAAAGCCTTCAATACCAGCTAGAATTACGGGTTACTTGGCGGTAAGAAAATTCAATAAACAGATTTTATCTAAAGGGATTAAATGTGTTTTTATTCAATCGCCTGAAATACTTATTGCTGTCCATACATGGGGATGGAGAAGTATTTGTTACTGTTTCCCCGGAGTTGAAAATCCGCTTCAGATGCCACGATACGGGTGGGGGAAAATGTTTGCCGGGCTATACGAAAAGAAGCTTTTCTCTACTCTAAGGAATGTTGATACAATCCTGGCAAGTGCAGATGATGAGGCGATTGCCGATTTAGTTGATAAAAGCTGCGGGGAATTGTATAGTGAAAGGGTGATCAAGTTCCCGACCCGTGTTGATACTGATGTCTTCAAACCGTTGGATAAAAATGTCGTTCGTGCTGAACTTGGAATTGTTCAAACTGATAACATTATTGTATCCTGTGGGCGATTGAATCTTGTCAAAGGCTGGGATTTTCTTCTGGAAGCGTTCAAAGTGGTAAAGCGATCAAACCCTTATACAAAACTTATTTTTGTCGGTGACGGTGAGGACCGTCAAAAGCTGAATGATAAGGCACAAGAGTTAGGAATTGAAAGCTCAATAATTGTTACGGGATTCGTAGGTGCTGATTCGGTAGTAAAGTATCTTAACGCATCTGATTTGTATGTAGTAGGCTCACTCAAGGAAGGGTGGTCCGTAGCTATGCTTGAGGCGTTGGCCTGCGGGAAACCGATTGTCTCTACGGCTGTAAGTGGTGCGCGAGATATGATTGTTGAGGGTGCAAACGGCTTCGTTATTGATGGGCGCGACCCAAAGCAGTTTGCCGAGGCTATGAATAGTGCATTGGCCCTTAAAGAAGCAGATAAGGTTTCATTGGGCATAGCCGATAAATACACTCTGAAAAATTTAGCTATAGATTTAGGCAAGTTCTGGAAACCTCTTGCATGAAAATAGTACTTATTCACAATGTGTACGGCAATTTTAGCGGTGAGGAAGCCGTTGTAGAGAGCACATCACGGATCCTTGTGGAACAGGGGCACGAAGTGCTACAATTCACACGCAGCAGTGCAGAAATTCTCAAGATGCGTTTTGGCAAAATCTGGGCCTTTTTTAGCGGCATATACAGCTTTTCGTCGAAAAAGGCTATGAGGAAACTCTTAGTCCAATACAGACCGGTTATTGTTCATGTTCATAACGTCTTTCCTCTGATATCGCCGTCTGTTCTCGGTGAGTGTCGAAGAGCTGGCGTTCCTGTCGTAATGACTGTACACAACTATCGATTGGTTTGTCCCAATGGTTTGCACATGGTTAATGGCCAGGTCTGCGAAAAGTGCAGAGTTGGGAAAGAATACTGGTGTATTCTTCGCAATTGTGAAGGTAGCTTATTTAAGAGCCTCGGCTACGCGTTACGCACTTATACTGCAAGGAAATTTCGTTTATTTACAGACAATGTAACTAAATTTGTCGTCCTGACAGAATTCCAGCGTAACAAACTAATTTCCGAAGGTATTCCACCAGAACGTATCACTGTCATACCCAATATGGTTTCTGTCGCCCATAAAAAAGAATCATATCGTTTAGGAGAATACGTTGTCTTCATTGGCCGTGTCAGCCCGGAGAAGGATTTGCCGACTCTTATCAAAGCTGCGGAGAAATTCAAGAATATTCAATTTAAGGTCGCTGGTTCTTATGAGCGAATGCCGCATTTACTTGGCGAAGCACCTGTGAATTTTAAGTTCTACGGTTACATAAATGGTAGAGAATTGGAGGCATTTTACGAGGGAAGCCGGATCATAGTGTTATGCAGTATTTGTTATGAGGGATTTCCAACGGTACTGATCGAGGCGATGTTACATGGTAAGCCTGTGATCTGTTCCCGCATTGGTGGTCTGCCTGAGATCGTTGAAGATGGAGTCACAGGGCTGTTATTTGAGCCGGGTAATTCTGAGGACTTGGCTGAAAAAGTGCGTTATCTTTGGAACAGGCCAGATTTGTGTCGCAAGATGGGCCAGTCAGGACGAGAAAAAGCTTTGCGGGAATATTCACCCGAAAAATATTACGAGCGTTTGATGGCTGTTTATGAAAAGGCTATTGAACTGGGGCCAGGAGGCGCAAATTCAGGTTTTTTGGCTGCATCTTCAGAAAAGGCATTTCTTCGTGAAAGATAAAGCTGTTCGAGCCAGATGTTTTGATATTCTTGGTGTCAGATTCGATTTGATTTCCTTCGATGTTGTGCTGGAAACAATTGAGCGATGGCGACAACATTATAAGCGGCATTACATCGCCATTACCAACCCGAACAGTGTTATGATGTGCAGCCATGATACAAAAATGCGGAAGGCCACAGAGATGGCAAGTATGATCCTACCTGATGGGGTAGGGATTGTATTGGCGGCGTCTCTTTTGGGCTATCCGCACCATGGCCGGGTGGCGGGACCGATTCTAATGCTGAAACTTTGCGAATGGGGGCGCCAATATGGATATCGTCATTACTTCTATGGGGGCGCCGAGGGTGTTGCTGATAAACTAGCAGAACGGATATCAGAGATGTACCCCGGCCTTGAGGTTGCCGGAACATATTGCCCTCCCTTCAGACCACTTCTTGAGGAAGAAGATAATCGCATAGTAGAAAAGATTAACTCGACAAAACCGGATATTGTGTGGGTTGGTTTGGGTGCACCTAAACAGGAAATATGGATGTCAGAACATATCGGGCGACTTACGGCAACAGCGATGATCGGTGTTGGAGCGGCATTTGACTATCATTCCGGCAATGCCAGGTGGGCACCTTACTGGATTCAGGAACATGGACTTGAGTGGTTTCATGGCTTAATATACAGGCCTCGCAGAGCTGCACATAAGCTTTGGGGGACATTTCTCTTTGCGGTTAAGGTGTCTGGTTTTTGCATAAAGCGAAAATCGAATAAATGGCTGTGAAATCCTCGCCAAAGATCATATAAGCTAAAAGCTGCGGTGGAAAGTCAATAGACATATTTAGAGGGCTGGTTGAGTGCTTGATAGTGATAAAAAATGTCATGGGCTACTTGAGGATTTAGTGTCCAGCTCAATACCGACGCCGAATTTTAGCTGCGTATATAAGTTCTTCTGGCACCTGAGAAGAAAAGGGCTGATGAGAGCCCTGGACCTGACACTGCGCAAGATGAGAGAAAAGCTTGGGATAAGTACGAAAAACAAATCCCGTAACTCCAAGGCAAAAGCGCCTGCCGCATATATAGATATCCTGAATCTTCAACCGGGAGAACTGGTTCAGGTGAAGAGCTACGAGGAGATATCTGCAACTCTTGACGAGAACGGATTGAATAGGGGATTGCTTTGGATGCCAACGATGCAGAAGTTCTGTGGAAGGAAGTTCAGAGTCTACAAAAGGCTCAAGCGTATCATGATTGAAAGCACAGGAGAAATCAGGAACATCAAAAACACGGTACTCCTTGATGGTGTGATGTGCGAGGATCTCTATAGCTGTAACAGATCGTGCTTTCATTTCTGGAGGGAAGCATGGCTCCGTAGAGCCACAGAAGACCAATCCCCTCATGATTCAGACGCCATACCCGATACCGATAAGGCATAATCTATGAACGTTTCCGTTCTCGATTCTCCCGACGTACGCTGTGACGATTTTGTTCGTGGGATTGCGCAAGCAAAACTATGCCATCTTCCTGAATGGACTGTGATGATAGAGCGCATTTTCGGGCACAGAGGGCATTATCTCGTAGCTCATGAAAATGGTAGTATCTGCGGCGTTCTTCCTTTGACTCATATACGCAGTAAGTTGTTTGGCAATCGTTTCGTGTCACAGCCGTTCTGTGATTACGGCGGTCCGCTTGTACGGAACTCTACCGCTCGCGATGCGCTATATGAGCATGCTATTGAACTTGCCAACAGTAATGATTGTGAGACAATTGAATTTAGAAACACCGCAGCCATGCCTTATGAGATGTATTTGCGAACGGACAAGGTTTGTATGCATCTGCCTTTGGCTTGCGATTCCGGGGAGGTTTGGAAAGGTTTAAGACCACAAATCAGAAACCGCATCCGGCAGGCGGAAAAATCCGGCATTACTGTTACTAATGGTCAGTATGAGCTGTTAGATGACTTTTATCGTCTGTGGACCACCCGCATGCGAGAGCTTGGGACACCATGTTATTCCCGTAAGCTGTTCGGCGCAATTCTGGATACTTTTTCAAATAACAGCAGGATATTTTTAGCTCATTCAAACGGTAAAGTTGCGGCGGCGTTATTTTCTTATGCTTTAAACGGTTGTGCCTTCACTCGCTGAGGTACGGCCCTGAGAGGTCATTATGCTCAATGCGTTTTCTATCGATGTTGAGGACTGGTATCATATCCTGAACAGCCCTGCAACTCCCGAAGTTATGCTGTGGGATTCCCTGGAGTCTCGCGTGGAGACAAACCTCAGACTCCTGCTTGAGATGCTCGATACTGCAAACGTCCGAGCAACATTTTTCTGGCTCGGCTGGATAGGCGACAGAAATAAGTCGCTATTGAGGGAATGTTCCGATGCGGGACATGAGATTGCAAGCCATGGCTACCATCATGTTTTACCTGACAAGGTTGGGGCCGAGCTTTTCAAAGATGACATTGATCGTGCAAAGAAAACTTTAGAAGATATTACTGGCAAACAAGTTCTCGGATTTCGAGTTGCAGGATTCGGAATCAGTAAGAGTACAAGTTGGACTTTTGACATAATAAAAGAAGTTGGATACGAGTACGATTCAAGTGTTTTTCCGGGCTTTCGGGCACACAATTCCATGTTTGCAACTTCGGTCGGGACCCATATGATTCAAACAGAAACCGGGCCGCTCATTGAGGTTCCTGTTGCGGCGACTAAAGTTCTTGGATTGAGATTGTACTTTTTTGGAGGAGGATATCTCAGACTTTCTCCACTACGACTTATTCAATGGGGCATAAAAAGACTCCATCAGGCAGGCTATCCACTGATTGTTTATATACATCCCCGCGAACTTGATCCGGATCAGCCGCGTTTACCGCTGAGCCCGATCCGAAGATTCAGATGTTATGTAAATCTTAAAAGCACATTACCGAAGCTCCAGTGGCTGCTCAAAGAGTGCGACTTCGTACCTATATGCGAGTTAGCAAATCTGACCCAGCAAGGTGATCAGAAACAATTATCCTTACCGTTCATGTTGCCTCGTTTGAAAATTTTACGATAATCAGAGTTCATAAGTTAGTCAAGCTCCAATGATTGCTCAAAGAGTTTGATTTCATATCTTTACGATGCATGAATTAGCGAAGCTGGCCGAGCAAAGGACTAGTGATTAGGATGCCCAATAAAACGAGGTGATATCGAGGAGTCGGACAACATTCCTAAGTAATCCGGATATGAAATGTTGTGGATGCGTGTGATGAAAGATTACTGTGGCAAAACATACAGTGTTTTCAGGAGAGTCGAAACGATACTGCTCGAGAGTAATGGCAAACTTAGAAAAATGAAAAACACTGTTTTGCTTGAAGGTGTGATGTGCAAAGGCTCGGAATTCTATGGATGTGATAGGTCGTGCTTCCACTATTGGCGGGAAGCGTGGCTTAAAAGAGCAGTAGAATAACTGTCGCGAAAGCCTATATTAAATCGAATAACAGTCTTTTCTTGAACA